>JACCDK010396677.1_pt1 | contig 11852 bp, 9 predicted proteins | sample 7445871 | NCBI WGS metagenome assembly JACCDK01 (sample SAMN15323436, study PRJNA562643) | freshwater metagenome | isolation source: river surface water | place: USA:Blue River Watershed | collected 2017-08-15
CCGAACTGGTCCCCGCCACACCGACTTCGGTATTGTTGAGGATGTTCATCGCGTTCCACTGGGTGTTGGTGGCAATGCGCGAGATCTCACGGCCCAGCTGCTGGTACTCCAGGTCCAGGGCATAGCGGTCGCTGCTGGTGTTGGTGTCGTTGGCCGACTGCACAGCCAGTTCGCGCATGCGCTGCAGCATGTTGGTCACTTCGGTCAGCGCGCCTTCGGCGGTCTGGATCATGGAGATGCCATCGTTGGCGTTCCGCACCGACTGGTTCAGGCCACGGATCTGGGCCGTCATCTTGTTGCTGATGGCCAGGCCGGCGGCGTCGTCCGAGGCGCTGTTGATGCGCTTGCCCGTGGACAGCTTTTCCATCGCCTCCGAAAGATTGCGGTTGTTCACCGTCAGGTTGTTCTGGGTGATCAGCGATTTGAAGTTGGTGTTGATGACTGACATGGCAGGTCTCCGGAGGGTTGATCACTGAATTGGCAAAAGCCGCTCCAGTGGTTGGGGGTTAAATCGGCAGGCCCAAGAAAAACTTGAGCTGTTTTTTGAAAAATATTTCTGTTAATGGTTCACCCGGCTTTACTTGAGCAAGGTCAGGACAGAATTGGGCAACTGGTTGGCCTGGGTCAACATGGCCATACCGGCTTGCACGATGATCTGCTTGCGTACCACCTCGGTGGTGGTTGCTGCATAGTCGGCATCCATCAAGCGGCTGCGGGATGCGGTGGTGTTTTGTGCACTGCGCATGACTGCATCCCCTGCCCGCTCCAGCCGGTTCATGACCGAACCGAATTTGGTCTGTTCTGCATCCACAAGAAGCATGGCACTGTCAATGCGGCCCACCGCCTCGTTGGCATCTTCCCGTGTGGAGATGCGGGTGTCGTTCAGGCGGGCACTGCCAGAGAAAACAGATGTGGACGAGGGGGAGCCAGCAGCAGTCGCGGTTTGCCCAGTGCTGACGGTGGCACCGTCGTAGCCCCAGGTAGTTCCCCGGGTTTCCGAAGTTGAACCGCCGGTCATGCTCGCCAGGGGAGAGTAATACGTAGAGCTCCAGCTTCGTACAGGGTTATAGTGGTAAGTCACCAAAAGCTGGTTGCTGCCATTGGTTGTGATGGAGTACTTGCCAGCGCTGGTCCCGAGCATTGATGCATCCATCGACTGCTCCAGCTTGGAATCAAACTCAGACAGCTCAGCACTGGTGATCGCAGCCCCCGCAATGCGATTGGACAGATCAAAGCTGTAATCGCTGCCGTTGATGGACAAGGTAAAGTTTTGTTTACCTTTCATGTCCCCCAGATAAAAGGTCGTTGTGGTTTGGGTGAATATGTATCTGGTCCCGTAAACTGGGTTGCTGTTGATGTCGTAGTAGGCAATAGCACTCTCTGGACCTACATTAGAGTTGCTGTATCCAAGGGTGAACCCGACGGTGGTACCGCGGGTCGCAGCAGTTGATCCGCCCGTCAAGGCATTGACACCGATGGAACGACCCTCCTCATCCTTGACGTAAATGTCGTTACCCACGCGTGTGACAGACACATTTTCATAACCGGCAGTATTTTTGATGGCCTTGGTGATTTGGGTCTCAAAATCAACCAACTCCTCTTCGGTCATGGTGGCCCCCGCAATGGGGCGACTCAGGTCAAAACTGACCGTTTGTGTTCCTGTCGTCCCATTGTTGATGACGTCCTTGGCAATGGAAAACTGGAAATACTGTTTGTCGCGCATGTCACCCAGGGTCAATTTCGTTTCCTGGGTTTTGGCAGCAACCCCCATGTTGTAAGAAAAATCCTTCAGGCCAACATTGATCACCTGGTTCGAATTGGCTCCCACATGGAACTTGACGTTTCGGACACCTGCACTCACATCGCTGGCAGTCCCTGCAGCCCCGACCTCTGAGGCATTGAGGATATTCATGCCATTCCACTGTGTGTTGATGGCAATGCGCGCGATTTCCCGGTTGAGCTGCTGGTACTCCTTGTCCAGTGCGTAGCGGTCCTGGCTGGTGTTGGTGTCGTTCCCGGCTTGAATCGCCAGCTCGCGCATCCGGTTCAGGATGTTGTTGACTTCCGAGAGGGCACCGTCTGCGGTCTGCATCATGGAGATGCCGTCGTTGGCATTGCGCATGGCCTGGTTCATGCCCTGGATCTGCCTCGACCGCGAATTGCCCATGGACACGCCCGACGCATCATCCACTGCGGTGTTGATGCGTTTGCCCGTTGACAGTTGCTCCATCGCACTGCTCAAGCTGCGGTTGTTCACTGCCAGATCGTTCTGAACGATGACAGCGTTGTAATTCGTATTGATGGTAGCCATAAAACCTGCTCCTCAATGGCGGCCTTCATGGGACAAAGAAATCTCCAGCCACACCAAGAAAACCTCTCCTTGCGTGGAATCGCTTATGGCGCCGCTTAAAGCGCCATGTCATGGGGTTACTGCAGCAGAGACAAGACGGTCTGCGGCTGCTGGTTGGCCTGGGCCAGCATGGCCATACCGGCCTGCTGGATGATCTGTGTGCGCGCCAGCTCGGTGGTGGCCGATGCGTAATCGGTATCCAGAACCCGGCTGCGCGAGAACGAGGTGTTCTGCGACACATTGGTCAGGTTGTCACCCGCAAAGGTCAGGCGGTTCATGATGGAACCGTAGACCGCCAGTTCCTGGTCCACATTGGCCATGGCGTTGTCCAACCTGGAAATCGCCAGGTTGGAGCTCGCTTGAGTCTTGAGGTGGGTGTCGTTCAGACGGGCACTGCCCGAAAAAACAGCCGATGCAGCAGGCGGGGGTAAACCCTCTGAGATTTGGGTCTTCGTTGCGGTGACTCCATAAGTCAATCCATCCGTACCGGCCACATAACTGCCAATCGAGCGGCCCTGGTCATCACGGACATAGATAAAGCCTTCATCACGTGTGACGACCACATTTTGGTATCCGGCTACTGCATTGAACGCAGCCTGCATATCGGTCACTATCTCATCCCTGACAGTGGTCGAAGTGCTTGTTGCAGCGGTGGTGAATGTGAAGTCGCTGCCGTTCAGAGTGATTTTGTGGCGCGTTGAACTTCCAGTCACCAGCGCTGCCAGATCAAATTTCGACTCACTGGCGACTGCACCCGCCTGGCTGCCTGTCGTGATGGAAACTCCCCCAGTGACAGTGGTGCCGTCGGCGGGTTGTGTGGAGCCGGATGATGGATAACCATTGACCCAATCCGTCCTCAGGGCCGATGTTGCGAATGAAGACAGGGCGCTCGCACCAATTGGGCGGCCCTCTGCATCGCGCACGTAAATCGTATTGGCCACACGGGTGACCGATACATTCTGGAATCCAGCTGTATCTGTAATCGCCTTGTTCATTTGGGTTTCAAAATCGACCAATTCTTCTTCGGTCATCTGGTCAGTTGTCGAGCCTGCCGTCCCGGAAAGGGTATTGGTCGTACTGAAACCAAATCGTTGCCCACCGATTTGAAATCCAAAATTCTGTAAGCCACTCAAATCGCCGAGCGTGAATGAAGCTTCACTCGGAGTGGTGCCGACCGCCACTCCATAAGAGAAGTCCTTGAGCCCGATGTTGATCACCTGGTTAGGGTTGGCGCCCACCTGGAACTTCACGTTGCGCACACCCGAGCCCACGTCCGCACTGGTCCCCGCCACACCCACTTCGGTGTTGTTGAGGATGTTCATTGCGTTCCACTGGGTGTTGGTGGCAATACGCGAGATCTCGCGGGCCAACTGCTGGTATTCCAGGTTCAGGGCAAAGCGGTCGCTGCTGGTGTTGGTGTCGGTGGCCGACTGCACCGCCAGTTCGCGCATGCGCTGGAGCATGTTGGTCACTTCGGTCAGGGCGCCTTCGGCGGTCTGCACCATGGAGATGCCGTCGTTGGCGTTGCGCACCGACTGGTTCAGGCCACGGATCTGAGCCGTCATCTTGTTGCTGATCGCAAGCCCGGCAGCGTCGTCGGATGCGCTGTTGATGCGCTTGCCTGTGGACAGCTTTTCCATCGCTTCCGACAGGTTGCGGTTGTTCACCGTCAGGTTGTTCTGGGTGATCAGCGATTTGAAGTTGGTGTTGATGACGCTCATTGCATTGCTCCTGATTGGGCTTTCAATGTGGAATGACAGAGGCCTGGGGCACCTGCCGGAACACGGGGCAGAAATCGGTCAGCCAATTTCCGTTGCTGGATGAATCGGTCGGGCCAGGCACAACTTGAGGACCGGCGTGCAGATTGGGCATGCCGCCGGCTGATTCGCACGTCATCTGGAATAATCCCCAGAGCCTCACTGCACCTCAGGATCCGCCTTGCCTCCGCCTTCATTGCCGTCTGAAAGCCCCCCTCTGGCGCCCGACTGCTGGAAGTGCCGTCACTTCGGCCTGACCTACGAGCCCAGCCGGCCCTACCTTTGCCGTCTGATGGGCTTCAAGAGCCCGCAGCTGCCCTCGCGGGACGTGCTGCAGGCCGACGGCCAGCACTGCAGGGGTTTTGCGGCCAAACCCCCTCGCCCCCAGCCCTGAACGGGCTGTTGGATTTTCGACAGCCCGACGGCCGCCCCACGGCCCGGCTTGCCAAAACACCGACACAAGCGGCAAAAAGAGCGGCAAACCCCGGGTTTTCGGTGCTGGCACACCTTTTGCTGCTTGCCGCTCATCTCAATGCCAGAAGGGCCCGCAAGGATGAACAGCCGATTGGATTTTGCCGCTACGGACGTTGCCGCAGAGCAGCTCTGCGCGGTCTGGCTGGACCCGACCGCCACGCTCGGATCGCATGAACGCGAGCAGCTGGCCGCAGCCGGCTGGCAAGTGCACGCGATCCGTACCCTCGACGACCTGCCCGATGCCGCAGCCGATGCCGCGTGCGTGGTGCTGCGTCTGCGCTTTGACGCGGACACCCTGCGCGACGTGCAGGACATCCTGTCCCGGTCTGGACTGCAGCGCCCGGTGGTGTGCCGCCTGGATGCGGGCGCGCTGGACCTGGCCATGGCCGTGGCCCATGCCGGTATTCAGCATGTGGTGCGCGCAGACGAATGGGGTGCCAAGCGCTGGCGCGACCTGGCCGACACGCTGCGGACACAGGACACGGCTGCCCGCCCCGAGGCCGCGACACCAGCCCCCGCGACTACAGTTCAACGTCCCTCTTCTGCCGTGCCACGCCCGCTGGAAGCTGTGTTTGTGGACCCGGCCAGCCAGTGTTTGCTGGCCCTGGCGCGGCGCGTGGCCCAGACCGATGTGACCGCCTTGCTGATCGGGCCCACGGGCGCGGGCAAGGAAGTGCTGGCCCGGGTGCTGCACGAAGCCTCGCCCAGGGCCAACGGGCCGTTTGTGGCCTGCAACTGCGCCGCCATGCCCGATGCCCTGATCGAGGACATGTTGTTCGGACACGAGCGCGGCGCCTTCACCCACGCCCACCGCGACCACAAGGGGCTTTTCGAGCAAGCCCAGGGCGGCACCCTCTTCCTCGACGAAATTGCCGAAATGTCGCCGCACCTGCAGACCAAGCTGCTGCGCGTCCTGCAGGAGCGCGAGCTGACCCGCCTGGGTGGACAAAGCCCGATACGGCTGGATGTGCGTGTGATCGCGGCCACCAACAAGGATCTGCGCCAGGCCATGCTGGCCCGTGAATTCCGCGAAGACCTGTATTACCGGATTGCCACCTTCAAGCTGCGGCTGCTGCCGCTGGCTGAACGGCCCGGCGACATCATGCCCCTGGTGGCCCACTGCCTGAGCAAATACGGGCGCCCCGGCATGCGCTGGCCGCTGACGGTCGAGGCGCGCCAGATGCTGATGCAATACACCTGGCCGGGCAATGTCCGCGAACTCGAAAACGTGATCAAGCGCGCCACCGTGCTGAGCGTGGACGGCACGATTGGCGCAGCGCAGATCATGTTTGACGACTGGGTCGGTCAGGATGCGCCCGCATGGCCGGACGGCCCGGAAGTGGCTGCCGCCGCGCAAACGGCGCTGGTGGTGGAAACGCCCGCCAGTGCCGACCTGAACCATTCGGTCAGGCAAAACGAACATCAAATCATTCTGGCCGCACTGGCGGCCACCCGCAGCAAGAACGAAGCCGCCCAACGCTTGGGCATCAGCCCGCGCACCCTGCGCTACAAAATGGCCCGGCTGCGTGAGAACGGTCTGAGCCTGTCTCTGGCCAAGGAATCCTGAACAAGGAAAGGCACACCATGATCGAACGCATCAATTCCCAGGCGAACATCGACGCCATGCTGCAGACCCTGCGCAGTGTTCAGGCCCAGGCTTCTGCGCAGCTGCCCGATCCTGCCGCCGTTGCTGGCCAGTCCGAACGGGTCAAGGCGCCGCAATTCAGTGACCTTGTCAAAAATGCTGTTGATGAGGTCAACACCATCCAGACGAACGCGCGCAACCTGCAGGCGGCCTACGAACGTGGCGCCGACATCCCCCTGACCGAAGTGGTGCTCGGGATGCAGAAGTCATCGCTGGCCTTCGAGACCACGCTGCAGATCCGCAACAAGGTCATGCGCGCGTACGAAGACATCCTGGGCATGCCGGTGTGATGACCGCAAGCCGCCCGACACCTTGCTGAGAGCTCCAACATGACCACCGCAACCCTGAATCCGGCAAGCGCCGATGTGGCCCCGCCCGCCGCCCCTGCAGGCGGCACGGCCCTGGCCACCACCACGCCGCCCGCTGCGACCGGCGGCAATTCGCTGGTCAACACCAGCCCGCCCAAGCGTGAATCGGCCCTGGTCAGCCAGGCCAAGCAAATCATCAACCAGCCAGCGGTACGCAAAGCCCTGCCCGGTATCCTGGCGCTGGCCATCCTGATTCTCTTTGGCATGGTGTACATGGCCATGAACGCCACGCCCTACAAGCCGGTCATGCCCGGGCTGAGCGAAAGCGACCAGCAAGCGGCCTTTGACGCCTTGCGCAAGGGTTCGTTCGAGCCGCGCATCGACGCGGGCAACGGACAGCTGCAAGTGCCCAGCAACCGCTACCACGAGGCACGCATCTTCCTGGCCGCCCAGGGTTTGCCCCGCGGCGGTACCACTGGCCTGGAGGCCCTCAAGGGTCAGTCGTCCATGACCACCAGCCAGTTCATGGAGCAGGTCCAGGTCAATGCGGCCATGGAGCAGGAACTGGCCCGCACGATTTTGCAGATCGCCACCATCCAGAGTGCCCGGGTGCACCTGGCGGCGCCCAAGCAAAGTGTGTTCGTGCGTGACCGCACCCCCCCCAAGGCCTCGGTCGTGGTTTCTCCGCATCCGGGGCGGGCCGTGTCGGCCTCGCAGGTACAGGCCATCGTGCACCTGGTGTCTTCCAGCGTGCCCTACCTCACGGCCGACAACGTGACCGTGGTCGACAACGTCGGCAAGCTGCTGACCGAATCGGCCAGCGAGCTCAAGCTCGGGTTGACCGCCGCTCAGACGCAGCACAAGCAACAGCTCGAAGAGGTCTACCGCAACCGCATCATCCAGATCCTCGCCCCCATGGTGGGCGAAGCCAATGTGCGTTCGCAGGTGAACCTGACCCTCGATTTCACCCAGATCGAAAGCACGACAGAGGATTACGACACGCGCGACAAAGGGCCCAAGACCCGTTCGGAAGTGCTGGCCGAAGACCGTGGCGTACAGCTCAGTGCAGAGGGCGTGCCGGGCGCCCTGTCCAACAGGCCTCCAGGTCAGGCGAACATGAACACCGACACCCGGGCGGACACCACCAAGGGACAAACCGATTCGAGCCAGACGCTGAGCAGCCGCCAGACGCGCAATTACGAAATCGACAGGACCATCCGCCGCATCAGCAACGCCACCGGCGGTGTGCAGCGCGTCAGCGTGGCCGTCGTGATCAACGAGCGTCCGTCGCCTGCCGGCAAAGAGGGCGACAAGTCGGGCGCCAAGGGCCCCGCCACGGTCAGCTTCAGCCCCCAGGAAATGGAGCGCATGCAGGAACTGGTACGCAGCGTGGTGGGCTTCCAGGCGGCGCGGGGCGACGTGGTCTCGGTGGTGCCGGCGCGCTTTGAGCCGTCCGACAACCTCGATACCATTCCCTGGTACTCCGACACCTCCGTGCAGGACCAGATGAAACTGGGTCTGATCGGCTTGATCTTCATTGTGTTCCTGCTGATTGTGGTCCGCCCCCTGATGCTGACCATCACCGGCCAGAACAAGCAGAAGGAAGCCGAGGCCGCACAGAAGGTCCTGGCCGATGGCGAGCTGAGCGAAGAAGACATGCGCATGATCCAGATCGGCGAAGGCGAGAGCCTGGAAGACATCAAGGCCAAGCTCAAGCCCAAGAAGTCCAGCATCTCCATCGACATGCTCGACACCGCCAATACCTACGACGACAAGGTGGCGCTGATCCGCATGCTGGTCGCCGAGGACTCGGCCCGGGTGGCGAACGTGCTCAAGGGCATGATCACCATCAAGACGACTTGATTGCGTCGCCTTTGAAAGGAAGCCGCCATGGCCACCAAAAAACCAGACGACAAAGCCGCCAACGACAAGGATAAGGACAAGGACGCCAAAGCCGCTGCGAAGGACGGCAAGGACGCCAAGGACAGCCCGCAGGCACCGGACCTCGCCGAGCTGACGATGAGCGAGGAGTTGCGCGAGGAACTCCAGCAGCTGACGGGGTCTCAGCGCGCGGCGGTGTTGATGCTGCTGCTGGGCGAACAGCAGGCCGCCGAGATCCTGCGTTACCTGAACCCCCGCGAAGTCCAGGCCCTGGGCGGCGCCATGATGTCGGTGGCCGACCTGTCGCAGGAGGCGGTCAACGTGGTGCTCGACGAGTTCGTGGCCACCCTCAAAAAGCAAACCAGTCTGGGCCTGGGCACCGGCGATTACGTCGAGAAAGTTTTCCGCCGCGCTCTCGGCGAGGACAAGGCCTTGTCGGTGCTCTCGCGCATCATGCCGGGCCAGGGCAGCAAGGGCCTGGAAATCCTCAAATGGATGGACGCACGCTCGATTGCCGACATGATCCGTGGCGAACACCCCCAGGTGATCGCCATCATCCTGTCCGTGCTCGAATACGATGTGGCCGCCGACGTCCTGAACTTCCTGGACCCGGAAAGCCGCCCCGAAATCATCCAGCGTGTGGCCAGCCTGGACACCGTTCAGCCCACGGCGATGAACGAGCTCGAAGAGATCATGAAGAAGCAGTTCTCGACCAGTTCGTCGGCCAAGTCCTCGAGCTTCGGCGGGATCAAGGCTGCTGCCAAGATCATGAACTTCGTGAAAGTGGACCTCGAATCGACCATCATGGGTGGCCTGGAACAGCTCGATGCAGACCTCATGCAGAAGATCCAGGACAACATGTTCACTTTCGAGAACCTCTCCTCGGTGGACAACCGGGCCATCCAGATCCTGATGCGCAACATCGAGCCGGACCTGCTGATGACTGCGCTCAAGGGCGCTCCGGAATTCGTCAAAGACAAGTTCTTCGACAACATGTCCTCGCGTGCCCGCGTCATGTTCATCGACGAAATGGAAGCCAAGGGCCCGCTGCGCCTGACCGACGTGGAAGAGGCCCAGAAACTGATCATGCGCACCGCACGCAAGCTCTCCGACAAGGGCGAACTGGTGCTGGCAGGACGTGGCGATGACTTTGTCTGACCCCCGCAAGCCCGACAGCTGGAAGGCCGATCCGGTTCTCTCGGCCCGCAACGCTGCGGCCGGCTTCCTGCGCCTCAATTGGGACGATGCGCAGGTGGCAGGCTTTGGCCCGTGGCGCATCATCAACAACGATGCCCCGCTGAGTTCCACCAGCCTGGAGCATGCCTCGCCCATCGAACTCTTGCCCGAGCTGCCATCGGACACGGGCCTGCCTGACCCTGATGCCGATCCTGCAGGAACCGGCCCCACCGCTGCCATGGACCCCGAGGCGCTGGAAGCCATCCGGGCTGAGGCCTATGCCGAGGGCATGGCGGCCGGCATGCAGGCGGGCCAGGCAGCGGCCCAGGAGGCTCTGGCCGATGCACAGGCTCGCGACAGCGCCCTGCTGTGCCAGGTGGTCAACTCGCTGGAGGGCTTCGCGGCCGATCAGACGCAACTGTTTGAACCCCTCAAGCGCCTGGCCCTGCACCTGGCAGAGCAGCTGGTGCGTGCGGAGCTGACCCTCTCGGGCTCGGCCATCGACCAGCTGGTCCGCCAATGTCTGGCCCACCTGGACCAGCCTGCCGACAAGGCCGTGGTCTGCCTCCACCCGGACGACCTCGATCGCTTCAAGCGTTTTTCCGATGCGGCACAGGGGCTGCGGCTGGAGCCCGATGCCCGACTGCAGCCCGGCAGTGTGCGCATCGAAGTCAACGACAGCCTGGTCGAAGATCTGATCGAACGGCGCCTGGAGGTGCTGTCTCGGCAGCTGCTGGGCGACGCCCATGCCCGACTGGGACCATCGGCCCTTGGCGGCCGCCAGACCATCGCCGAAGATGCGGGCCGGTCGTCGTGGTCGGCACCCGGCTCAAACGACGTGACCGACCTGCCCTACAGAACGGCCGAGGATGCACCGAACGCGCCCGAAGCTACGGGGACACGGGCCCCAGAGGTAGGAGACTGACGCGATGAGCGGTTTTGCCGACAGCACGGCCGATTGCCTGCGACAGCTTCAGGCACCGCCACCCGAAAAGAGCGGCACCCTGGTGCGTCTGGTGGGCCTGCGCCTGGAGACCCGCGGCATCATGGCGCCCCTTGGCGCCTTGTGCGAAGTGCGCGGACAGTCGGGCCAGACGGTCGAGGCCGAGGTGGTCGGCTTTCATGACCAGACCCTTTTTCTGATGCCCTACAGCGAACCCACCGGCATCGGCCCGGGCGCGCAGGTGCGGGTGATCAGCCACAGCGCCCGCGTCAAGCTGGGGCCGGCCCTGCTGGGCCGCATCCTGGACGGCCGGGGCCAGCCGCTCGATGGCCGCCCCCTGCCCGATTGCCCTGAAGTGCTGAGCCTGCAGGGCTGCCCGATCAATCCGATGGAGCGGGGCCCGATCCGGCAAACGCTGGATGTCGGCGTCAAGGCCATCAACAGCATGCTGACGATCGGCCGTGGCCAGCGGATCGGCCTGATCGCCGGCTCCGGCGTGGGCAAGAGCGTCCTGCTGGGCATGCTGACGCGTTTCACCGAAGCCGATGTGGTGGTGATCGGACTGATCGGCGAGCGCGGTCGCGAGGTCCAGGCCTTCATTGAAGAATCGCTCGGCCGGGAAGGACTGGCCAAATCCGTTCTGGTGGCCGCGCCGGCCAACGTGTCGCCTGTGCTGCGCCTGAAGGCCACACAAATGACGCACGTGATCGCCGAATACTTCAGGGACCAGGGCAAGAATGTGCTGATGCTGGTCGACAGCCTGACCCGCGTGGCCCATGCCCAGCGCGAGATCGGACTGGCCATTGGCGAACCGCCGACCGCCAAGGGTTACCCGCCTTCGGTGTTTGCCCTGCTGCCCACCCTGATTGAACGTGCTGGCGTCGGAAGACACGGCATCGGCAGCATCACCGCGCTCTACACCGTGCTGGCCGAAGGCGACGACAGCAACGATCCCATCGTGGACATTGCACGCGCCTCGCTCGACGGACAGGTGATGCTTTCACGCAAGCTGGCCGACGCCGCACACTACCCGGCGATCGACCTCAATGGCTCGATCTCGCGCGTCATGCCCAGCCTGATCGATCCGGAAACACTCAAGCGGGCCAACCGATTCCGGCGGCTGTGGTCGCTTTACCAGCAAAATCAGGACCTGATCCAGATTGGCGCCTATGAAGCCCGCAGCAACCCGGATCTGGACGAAGCGATTCGGCTGCGCCCGGCCATGGAAGCCTTCCTGCGACAGGACATGCACGAGCCCTTCAACTTCGAGTCTTGCCAGACCGAACTGTCCGCGGTCATGTCACGATGAGCGATCGCC
>JACCDK010837191.1_pt1 | contig 11844 bp, 14 predicted proteins | sample 7445871 | NCBI WGS metagenome assembly JACCDK01 (sample SAMN15323436, study PRJNA562643) | freshwater metagenome | isolation source: river surface water | place: USA:Blue River Watershed | collected 2017-08-15
CATAGGGCATTTTTGTTTGAAGGTTTTGCAATTGAAAATCTTTGGCCAAATGATCACCAATATTGGGCATGAGAGTATCGGTAATTTCGGCCAACCAAGCATTAAGATCATCGGGAGCATCGAAACCTTGATTTTTGGCGCGTGCTTTTACAGCATCTACAATGGCCATGGTGGTATCTACTCCAACATCGGAAGTAAGAAGTGCTTCTTCAAGTTCATCGAGCAAATCAGAATCGATCTTACTCTTCCCCGACAGCAAAATACCCAATTTAGATAAGAAGCCGGTTCTCGTAGGGGCGAGGGCTTCTCTGGTTTTTTGACTTTCTGGGGATGGGTCGACGGATTTTTTCTTGAACCAATTGAACATAATGACTGAAATGGAATATGAATATACAAAAAAAGCCCCTATTCGGGGCTTTTCCAAAAATCTTTATTCAGAATTAACCTTTAGCTAGAACGTCTTTAACACGCTCAGCGGTTACGATTTCTTCTTTGAAGGTATAAGCACCAGACTTAGGTGATTTGATTGTGCGGATGACTTTTACCATCTCTACACCGCCTTCTTTTTTCAGGGTTGCAACTACTTTTTTAGCCATTATTTAATCTCTTTATGAACGGTTACTTTACGCATGTAAGGATTGTATTTTTTCAATTCAATTCTTTCGGGCGTGTTTTTCTTATTTTTGGTCGTGATGTAACGACTCATACCAGCTACACCGCTGCCTTTTTGCTCGGTGCATTCTAATATTACTTGAACGCGGTTGCCTTTCTTCGCCATGATTAGATTTTTCCTTTCTTAAATAAATTGTTCAAACAGGCAGCCATGCCCTTTTTATCAATGGTCTTAATGGTTTGAGTAGACACCTTCAACGTAATCCACTCACCGGTCTCCTCGATAAAGAATTTTTTAGTCTGCAAATTCGGGTAGAATCTGCGCTTAGTTTTCTTATTCGAGTGCGAAACACGATTACCTTTTAAAGCCTTTTTACCGGTTAGATCACAAACTCTAGACATAGTTTTTGGGGTTGCAAATATAGGAAATTAATTCGATTTAACAAATATATCATTGACTATTTTCAGAAAGTTTCGGATTTTTCGAGAATTGAATTCCCGAAACCGTTAATAGAAAGAGCACTGCGAGCACCCCCGACTGACGTTCCAATAAACTTTCAAATTGAGTCGCCACGAAAATAGCCATAAAACTCATATATACCATGATTGATTGTTGAGTTCTTAGACCCCAAATCAATAAAACAACAGGAAATACCAAAAATATCACTCCCCACTCCAAAACCCATTGAATCCATTGGTTGTGCGGTTGAACTTGATTTTCAATGTCAACCTGTGAACCAATCATTTGGTGACCTTGTATCAACGCTTCCTCTTTGCGTGCACTACCAACACCCCAAGCTCGGTGATTTTCAATTATGGCCAAGCTCGCTCTCCAAGCTTCCCATCGTTGTCCAAAACTTTTGTGATTCAAGTCTCCGCCATTAATAACAGCCGATAAATCTTCGGTGGTGTTTAAAACTCTATTCTTGATGCTGGGGGTCACAAAGGCCAGTAAAATCAATGTAAAAACACCCAATAAAGCGATTTTCCAATGTTGTTTTATGTATTTATGTCCCTCAAAAGCAGCCCAAACCCCAACCGACATCCAAAAGGACAACAATCCGGTACGAGCACTTAATATATGCATGCCTAGAAAGAGCAATATAAAGATGACTAAAACATCTCTATTTGAACGCAATTCTTGGATATTTCTCCATAAAAACATCCCCAGAAACAATAAAACTGAGGTTAATATAAAACTGAATTCAATATGGTAAACCGATGAAAACAAGGGTAAAGGTTTTGATTCTAAAACCATTTGTGAGAGGAATTCATAGTGATTGAAATAATTCAACACCGATGCGATGACAATCCACAGCGGAGGCAATGCAATAAGATAAACAATCAACTTATTGATTTTAAGTGGCTTAAAAACCAAGAAAAGCAGAGGCACGAACAGCAATGGTGCATAAATGACTATTCGATTAAAGTCTAAAACGGCGAAATCAGAATGCTTAAAATTCACCAAGACGATGAATAGAAAGGAGCTAAGAATCAAGAGTGTGCTTTTCCATGGAAAGCTATGCTTGATTTGAGAAATACCAATTACAACAGATAGTCCCGTAAAGATTGAGGCTAAAGCTGGTGCGAAATGCACTGAACCCAAGGCCAATGCCAAGCAAATTGCGGCTAAATTAGAGCTTTTCAGGAATTGCATACTGCACGTAAACTGAAGCCATTTTACGATTGCCAAATCCCAATTTATCGGCCAAATATGAAGATATCACAGCCGTTTTAGGGTTTTTATTTGATTTGGGTTTTCCTTGATTGATGGCATAAACCACAATGTTATTGTCGGGATTCACCAGTGCGACCACTTGATTTTTTGCAACTCCTTCTATCCAAATGGATGCTCTTTCGTTGCTATTTCCTTCTTCTGAGGCGCTATTGTAAGCTGTCACTTTCTCTTTTGAAATGGAATATTTGCCTTTTTTAGAAGCACTACCTGCTTCAATAACACCGCCTTTGCGATCTTCTTTTTCTTTAGCCGGTGCCGCAGCCGGTGCCGTAACTGGAGCCGTTGCTGGAGCCGTTGTAGGTGCCGTTGCTGGAGCAGCTTTTGAAGAAGTGTCAATCTTTACTTTGGATGCATCAACCGGCTTCACCTGATCACTTGCAGATTCTGATGCGGCAGAAACCTCTGTTCCTAGGACTTTTAAATAGCCTCCAGGTTGCAAATCAAATTCATTGACCCCATTCACTTTTTTCAAGTCTTCAATGGATGTATTGTATTGTTTAGATAAGCCGTATAAGGTCTCCCCTTTTTTTATCTCGTGTAAAATCACATTCCTACCATTGTATACGGGCGTCGTTTGTGGATTGATTAACCATTTCCCTTTTACTTTCAGTTTCATTCCTGGCTGAAGAATGTCTACACCCGGATTTAATTCACGGAGCTCAGAAATGTTCATTGAGTACTTCTGCGAAATTTTAAATAAGGTCTCGCCCTTTTCAACTGTGTGAATAGCGGGCAGTTTTAAAGTATCTTGAATTTTTTGAGCCGATAGGCTTGTAGCCCATAGAAACAGTGAAATTAAAATCAAACGCATGATCAAATTTAACCAATCATCATGTCATGTTTGATTGCCAATATCCACAAGTTTGGGAGTGTCTAAACAGACCAACTTTCGGGAATTTCAGCCATTTTCCCTTCGTTCAAATAAATGCTTACATCGGCCATTGATCGAGCTACATCAAGGTTGTGTGTAATGAATAAATAAATCAACCCTTCCGATTGCTGAATTTCTTTCAACAAATCCAGAATCTGTTTCTGAATGAGTGGATCTAAAGCTGCCACTGCCTCATCTAAAATGAGAACCTTTGGCTCTGTTGCCAATGCCTTTGCTATGCACAGCCGCTGCCTTTGTCCGCCGCTCATTTGTCTGGGTCTTGCCTCAATCAATCGGTCGTCAAATCCTACCTTTCTGAGAAGTTCCACTGCGGTTTGTTCAAATTCTTCTTTCCGTTTCTGGGGATGTTTTAATTTGAGTATTTCGACCATGGCTTGTTTAGCCGATTGCCTTAAATTCAAAGAAGCCAGTGGGTCTTGAAATACCATTTGCACACCCGTTGGTGGTTGCAATTTCAGTGGTTTTCCATTCAACCAAACTTCGCCTGAATCGGGCTTTTCTAGCCCAACCAACAATTTTGCAAACGTAGATTTTCCAGAACCACTGGTTCCAATAATTGCTAAGGTTTGTCGTTGAGATAACGCCACCGAAAATCCATCTAGTGCCAAAATTCGTTTGGTTGAGTTTCCGCCCCTGGTTAAATATGACTTCTTGAGATTTTTTACTTCAAGATAAATTTCACCCTCTGTTGCCTTTAGCTCTTTTGCCTTTGGATTTGCCTCAACCAACTCTTCTAAATAAGGCACCGGATTCCGGAATACCTCAGATATATCACCCTGTTGCAAGACTTCTCCCCGTTTCATTACGGTAATGCGATGGGCAAATTTTCGAACCAAATCCAATTCGTGAGAGACCCATAAAACGGCACTTCCCATTTCTTGGGCAATTTTTATCAGGTCTCGCATCACCGCTTCCCTGGAAAAAAAATCTAACGCTGTGGTAGGTTCATCGGCTAGAATCAGTTCTGGCTTGTGTAGAGTGGCCATGGCAATCATCAATCTTTGCCTTTGACCGCCTGATAATTCGTGCGGATAGGTTCTCGATAGCCTATCCTTAAGAAATCCCAATCCAACAGCCTCTAATCGAGCATATATAGTATCTAGGGAATTTTTCTCAGAAGACGGTGCATGAATTTGCCACGATTCTTTAAGCTGGGCCAAACAAGTCATGTGCGGGTTCAACGCCGACATTGGCTCTTGAAAAACCATTCCGATGTGTTTTCCTCTGATTTTAAGCCAATCAATATTCTCAAGAGATTCGTTCTGCAGTAAGCACTTTCCTTGTGATGTCAACCCCTTGGGTAAAAGTCCTAAAACCGTTTTTAAAAGCAATGATTTACCGCTTCCACTTTCACCAATGACTGCATGAATTTCACCGGCATTCAACTGCAAATTCTCAACGAGTAACAATCTTTTAAAAGGATTATTCGCATCAATAGTTAAGTTTTCAATTTTCAGTAGAGGGCCTGCAGACATTTGTGGGGCAATATTAAGCAATAGGGTTTATTTTGGCACAAAAAAAAGAGGCTGCCCTTGTGAGACAGCCTCTTAAAAATTTCAAGAATATAGATTATTCAATGGTCAACTTGATGGGGATTTCCCTCCAAGAGATCACGAATCGTCCTTTGTTCTGACCGGGAATCCAGCGCGGTGATTTTTTCAATACGCGAATGGCTTCTTCGGTAAATTCTGGACAGCTCTTAGTTTCTTCTATTGCTGAAACTTTAGAAACACGTCATGATTGGTCAACAATGAATCGAAGAACTACCGAACCGTTGATTCCTTCGTCTTGACAACGAACAGGGTATTGGAAAGTAGAACCCACATATTCACGGAATGCCAATTCCCCTCCAGGGAAAGAAGCTTTCACTTGAACATCGGCTACTGGACCTTCGTCGCCTCCGCCACCGGTTGGCCCTTCTTCACCACCCAAATCTGGCGCCGTAGGATCTGTTTGTCCTTCAATGTTTTTAAGACCCGTATTGGTTACAACATCAGGTGGATTGATAACATCGTCGTTCTCAGCATCTGGGTTAATTCTAGGAGCCACGTAAGCTTGAGTTGCTACGGGTTCTGGCTCTTTCAATTTTGGTGGTTCTTTGGGTTTGTCTTCTTTCTCTTCATCAGGAGCTTTGATGTCTTCAAGGTTAACCGCAAATTTAGGTTTCTTTTTAACTTCGGGCTCCTTAGATAATGAATCAACAATACGAGGTATCAATGCAATAAACACCACGAACACAACAGTTACAACGGTTGCTAATGCTTGAGACCTGCGGAAGAGTTTTCTTACTTGATACGCACCGTAATCTTTGAATCGGTCTTGAAAGACCAATTCCAATCGAGAATCTGCCTCAGGCAAATCCCAACGGTTAAATTGTTTCATGAATCCGTTCTCTTCCATAATTATTGATTTAATTTTTCGTCCACCAATTTTCTTTCCAAAGGATCAAAACCAGTATCTACAACAAAGTATTTAGCAACTTGAGTAATCAGAAACTCGTCTACGATGTCAATGACATTTTCGTAGGTTGCGTCTTTGTCAGGTTTCACTAGTATGACCAAGGAAGATTGTTGTTGGGCTGCTTTAGCTTCGAGTTCAATTTTATTTTTAGCGGCGGTGTCTGCTGCAGCCACTTTTGCTAATTTGTTTTGAAGTTCCTTTAATTGCTTAATCAAGGGAGCATTTCTTTCAATCAAAATCTTTCTAAGTCCATCTTTGGTGTAGCTGATTTCTGTAGGAGGATTATCAGCTTTAAGAGCACCATTGTAGTAAAACAAACGATTGTCTTTGGTCAACAATAGAGTTAGACCGTTTTTCACTTCGGGTTGTTTTACTTGAGGATTGTTCTTATCAAGTTTTTCCGGAAAGATCATGCGCAACACCTTGGGCTTAGAAAAGGTTGAAGTCAAAACGAAGAAGGTCAAGAGCAAGAAAGCCAAGTCAACCATGGGAGTCATGTCGACTCTGGTGCTCAGTTTTTTGGCTCTTTTTTTACCATCACCGCCCGAACTCTGCTGAATTATTTCTGCCATATCTTTTACTATTTAGTTAGGTGCGCTTTCTAAGCCGGTTATCATTTGGAACTGTTTTACTTTAGCCTCTCGGAACACTTGAATCACTTGATTGATTTTATCGTATTTCGCGTTGCTAGCTGCTTTAATGGCAAACTGAATGTAATTTGATTTATCAAACTCCATATTTTTCAATTTGGCTTCTTCTTCACGCTGCTTGTAATCGTTGTGGGCTTCAATTTTTGTTAAATATGCCCAATAGTACAATTCACAAGTTTTGATCTTGCTCTCTGCGGTATCGTAGGGGATTCCTTTTTGCTCGTAGTTGGGTCTGTCGCTCGATTCCAAGGCCATGAAGGCTGGAATTTCTGCGGCACGTAATCCAACGGGTCCTACTCCACCAAAATTATTAATGTCTTCTTCACTCATTCCTTGAACTTTGAATTCAGACATTATTTGCTTGAGAACTTTAGATTTAACCGCAGCATTTGTGATGTCCACATATACACGCCCCTCTTCGTCAATCATCACCAAGAAAACTTGTTTTGGAATTTGGATCTCGGTGGTTGATGATGGAGGATCAAGAATCACAGGCTCAGGAGCACGGAAACTTGAGGTCAAAATGAAGAATGTCACCAAAAGAAACGCCAAGTCCACCATTGGAGTCATATCCAACGACGGAGCTGATCTAGGCATTTTTACTTTAGGCATTCTGTTTTTTTATTAATGGTACTTAATACTGTAATGGCTCAAAAGGTAAATGAATTACCCGTGGTTAGCTTGGAAATTAGAAACAATTGAATAACCAGCCTCATCCATAGAGTGGGTCATACCATCAATACGGTTAGAGAAATAGTTATAAGCAATGATCGCCAAAGTAGATGCAATGATACCAAAAGCAGTGTTTACCAATGCCTCAGAGATACCTGTTGCCAAGGCAGCGGTGTCAGGAGCTCCTGCATTCGCTAACGCCGCGAACGCACGAATCATACCCAATACTGTACCAATCAAACCTACCAATACCCCAATAGAAGAGCAAGTAGAAATGATTACTAAATTACGGCTCAACATAGGAAGTTCTAAGCTTGTTGCCTCTTCAAGTTCTTTCTCAATAGCAGCTTTCTTCTCGTCGCGAGACATGCTATCTTTAGATTTTACCACTGAATAACGAGTCAATCCGCTCTTTACAACGTTTGCCAAAGAACCTTTTTGTACATCACATGCTTTGATTGCACCGTCAATGTCGTTATTTGACAACAAAGATTGCATTCTGCGGATAAATGATGTAGCGTTTCCTTTACCAGAAGCAATAGATAAAGTAACAAAACGCTCAATACTCACCAAAATAACAGTGATGTTTACGGTCAAAAGCAAAGGAACGATAAATCCTCCTCTGTGAATGATACCTAGAATGTTGTGTGGATGTCCTTTTTCTACAATTTCTTCAGGTTTTAAGCCCGCACCTTCAAAGTTTGCAGGATCACCCAAAATGAAAAGATAGATTAATACTCCGGTCACAAATGAGACCAAGATAGATGCACCAGCGAAGTACGCTGTGATTACATCTGCTGTTGATTTGTTGTTCTGATTACTCATGTTTTCGTGTTTTATACAAAATGTTGCAAACATAACTCTACCCGAACGATTAAACAAGTGTAGCCTTGACCTTAACCACTCTGAGTTATTTAACTTGCAAACGCGAAATGATTCATTATCGTCTGACAATAGTATGACTGACATTGAATTCCCCTACTACAACCCCATTAACTGCACTAATTAATATATTGCCTTACAATTAATTAAACAACAATTTGGCACTTTGTCACAATTTTGTCATTCAATAAAAAAAACGGGCCCCTTAAAGAGCCCGTTCAAAAATTAACCATTATTTAACATTAAGGAATTACACACTATCTCCTCCTTCTGGGTTTCTCTCTCTTTTTTATCTCCATCTCATCGGCCTTCATCACCAACAAAGTTCGAACCTCACGCTGTATTCTCGGCATTTTGACCACCCTATTCATTCCTATGACATCAGCAAGTTTGTTGCTATACTTCTTTAAAAGGTCAATTTCGTTTTGTTGCAATGCAACAGCGTCGTTGAAATATTCCTTGGCCTCTGAATCACTCAGCTCATCTACATTTTTGGGATACCATTTTTTACGAAACGCTCTTTTTGATTTGCGCAATTCTAACTGATACTCATCAAAAATGGGAAAAAACTCCTTTGCTTCTGCATCTGTTAACTTCAACTTTTGCTTGAATAAGTCTTCACGATAGTCTTTCAACTCATCGAGCTTTGCTTCTTCGTCCATTTCGATGGGTGGATTTGGTGGACCTTGGGCCATAACATCCGCCGAAAAGGCAAAAAACACAAAGGACATTAATGCGTAAAATGCGATTTTCATAATTCTATTTCGTCAAAGATTTGATCTTCCAAATCCAAAACAGTCAATCCGTTTCTCTCCAATTCTACCGACGATATTCTTGATTGTTCGGGCATTTGGTTAAAATTCATTTCATTTTTATTGGTTGAAGTCCCCTCTTGAATCATATCGTAAATGACCTGATGGCTCGCGGGAAGTGCTTCAATATCTAATTCTTTCTTTTCGGGGGATGCGCTCACGGCAGCGGCAAAAGGAGCCGATTGAACTGCTTTAGCCACACGTTGTTCAACGGTCAATGGTTTCTGAATTTGGTTCCAAATAAACCATGCTGCTGCAACGGCAAACAGCGATGCAACGACACCCAACAACGATGACCAAGGAATCATAGCCCACAGAGGAATGCGCTCATCAGAAATTTCCGCTGTTGAATTTTCAACCTTAACTGCTTGAGCTTTTTGCATTATTACTGGATTGGAATCTTTTTCATAAGCCACTTGTGCTGGAACAAAAGATTCACCCGTCATTTCTGCATGCAATCTATCTAAATCTTCATCCGAGAATTCGAGTTCGGTTACCGGGTCTAGGGTACCGGGTACTTGGTCTAGGGTACCGGGTACCGGGTCGATAGACTTGGATTCTATTATCTCTAACTTCTCTACTGGAGTTTCGATTTCTGTTGGAAGATTTGAAATTGCAGGCAAAGGTGCTTCCGGCATGGAAATGTCGGGCTCAGAACTGCGCTGCGTGGTGAGTGGGAATCCAAATTCAACGGTTAATTGAATGGGCTCTTTCACTGCTGGTTTGAAAGCCACATTTTCCTGTTTTAATCCCAAATCTATAGGTTCAATTCCTGCCTTTTGCTGGATCTTTATTGCCAAGTCTGAAAAATAATCTGACGATGGCTTGTAAGGAGACTTGATTTTTTTTGCTTCTATATCCATGGCAATTATCTTAAAACATCTAAATAAATTTCAATTTTCTTAACTGCATGATGGTAACTTGACTTCAATGCACCCACGCTGGTTTGGGTTAATTCAGCTATTTCCTCGTACGATAAGTCTTCAAAATAGCGCAACACAAAAACCAATTTCTGCTTGTAGGGCAAATAGCACATGGCCTTAGCTAACTTAGCTTCAACGCCTTGAGCCGACAAATAGTCGTCTTGAGCAAGTTGATCGGCAAACTCCGGTTGAGCCTCATCGAAATCAATGTTGGGTTTACGTTTGCGAAGATGGCTTATGGCCTCGTTAGAGGCAATTCTCAAAATCCATGTACTCAACTTGCTTTCACCTCTGAATGTGGATAGGTTCTGCCAAATCTTGATGAAGGTATTTTGAGTTACATCGTTCGCGTCATCGTGTGACACCAACATATTGCGTACATAGAAGTATACTTTTTCTTGAAATCTGCGAATCACTTCTCTAAAAGCATCTTCTACATGAGAGGCCTTCTGGAAGTATGCAACCAATTGATTTTCATCCAATCTCTGAAAATTGATGGACACCTCTGGTTTGCGCATTTCCTGATCTGATATTTTCTCTTTTGGGATACTCATTCTTTTCGGTATTGACAATACGAAGATGATTATCTTTCTCAATATTAGACGCAGGGTGTTAACAGAAGTTTAATACATAAATTGAAATAGTATTATTTTTTGTACAGTCATATTTTAGTCACGCTGCGACAAAGAGGTTTGATTCTGCTCTCCCAGTTTTTTATTAGAAAAAGAACTGTGGAACACATCGAAAATCTCAATAGAAACCATCAAAGCTTGACTGATGCTAGGGTCAACCTTGGTTGAATTGGAAAAATAAAACCCGGTATTGACTCTGATATTCCCCCTTTGGTTATACACTTTAACCACATACCCCGGCGACTTGACTATAGATTCAATCGGGTCAGTGATATACATTCCAAATTCTAAACCCGATACGCGAAATGGATCGGTCGACTTGAACTTGGGACTTAAATTATTCAATTTTAGACCTATCAATCCTTCAAAAAGTGAGGCAATTTCGTATTTATCGAAACCATTCTTATGGTTGTAAATGGTTGTTCCAGCACTCAAATACAAGATTTCCTTGGGTAAATCTGAAACGTATTTGGTGAAAAGTGGGACATCAAAATTGATTTGAGAACATACATTCCCGCCCAATATTCCCAAACTAGAATGCGGCCAGATATAGGGCTGAATGGGCGATTTCCAAGTTAAGGAAGCGGCCATTGTAAACGAAGAATCATTCCCTGATGAGGCACGTTCTTCGCTGTAAATTGTATAATTCGTTGAAAATTTAGGTTTCTTATGGGGTTGAACTATTTGGAGTGCGCGCTTAAACATGAGATAATCCAGGGCAAAATTGCGATAAAGCGGAATGGGGTTCGTTTCTAGTTCTTTCATTTTTGACTCATCTGCCATGTATTCAGCATTGTATCCTGAATCGTAGTACAATTCAACCAAGTCTCTCAGTTTTTCAACAGATTCTAAATCAGTCAGATAAATGTGATAATTGACCAGATGATGAACATCGTAAAAGTGAATCACATTAGACGGAAGACTGTCTTTATTCATTTCAGCTTCTTTTTCGATATCAAAAGTTTGGGTTGTGTATTCCGGATTTTCAACGGTCAACTTCCGCTTCCCGTCGGAAAACACGGAGTAATGCATATTCAACGGGGTAGGTAAATTCTCGAAATCCAAATGGCTTGCCTTCATATCGTTCAACCAATGCGAAACCACTGGAATAAACGAATCATATCGGGCAATTTGACGAAGTGAATGCGATTCAAAGACCACTCTGTCGGTTCCCTTAATTCCCCAACTGGCTTTCCCTTTGAGTGCCTCATAGTTTAAAGATTGAGAAAATCCAATATTTGCGATAATACATCCTAAAAATGCGATAAAATAAGTGCGTTTCATTTATGATAAGTTTGATTGTGATAATATTGATTGGGTCTTTGTATAATTTTAAAATTGCCCTGATCGAAAACAAAAAATTCAATTTTCTTTTTTTCTACTTGGGGATGTTTTACCGCCTCCGGCGGACGATTAAATTCAAACACTTTAAATCGCTGCTTCGCAGCAAAAAACTTGGTTGTGTCTTTATACAGCACTGGCTGAGAATCAATTGCGGGCATTTCAATCGTAGCCACCGCATTTGAATCTTCTAATTTCACAGTCGAATCAACACCCGGCTCCCGCCCCCC
>JACCDK011023365.1_pt1 | contig 11842 bp, 4 predicted proteins | sample 7445871 | NCBI WGS metagenome assembly JACCDK01 (sample SAMN15323436, study PRJNA562643) | freshwater metagenome | isolation source: river surface water | place: USA:Blue River Watershed | collected 2017-08-15
CTCGACCATAATTTACTTGCTTAGTCATTTTGAATCAAAGGCTGTTCTTCGATAGGACAGCCTTTGTTCATTTAGGTACTTTTCGTAATTCTCCCACTAAATCCTTTTTTTCAGCGAATCGATAGGTTTATCGCTCCCTTAGAAATGGATGAATTTGTTCTTCCTAGGTTGAGTCCCTTCCATTTAGGGACCTGCTCGCTCGCAAGAATTGCCAAATTTTCTATGGATGAATGGCCTTATCAAAGAATATTTATCAAGTAATTGTTGTATTTTGGAGTTTCCGTAGTAAATTTCGGATTCTAATTCATTCATTAAACTAAACAACATGAAAAAACTAGTACTATCCTGGGTGTTGATGATGGCTGTTGTAAGCACATTGTTCGCTCAAACAAGGCAAGTTACCGGTAAAGTTACTTCATCTGAGGATGGAAGTGGACTTCCGGGCGTAAGCGTTAGTGCCAAGGGTTCCGCTAAGGGAACAACTACGGCTGCTGACGGTACTTACAAACTCACAGTTGGCGAAGGAGCTTCTTTAGTATTCTCATTCGTTGGCTTTAACACACAAACCGTAGGTGTCGGATCTCGCAGTGTGATCGATGTGCAAATGCAAGTAGATAATTTGCAGTTATCCGAGGTAGTTGTGGTAGGTTACGGTACAAAGAAGCGTCAGGAATTTACGGGTGCTGCGTCATCTGTGAAAGCAGCTTCTATTGCTGAGCGTCCGGTTCAATCATTCTCACAAGGATTGACGGGTCAAGCTGCCGGTGTAAACATCACACAGCCCAACGGATTGTTGAACAACCCACCGGTTATCCGTGTGCGTGGTTTGAGTTCACTTTCTTTGAGCTCGTTTCCTTTGGTCGTTATTGATGGTATACCTATTTCTACCGATAACGTATCAGCTAACTCGACGACAAATAACCCGTTGGCGGATATTAACCCATCTGACATTGAGTCGATTGATATCTTAAAGGATGCTGCTTCAGCGGCGATTTACGGATCTCGTGCCGGTGCCGGTGTCTTGTTAATTACAACAAAGCGTGGTAAATCAGGTAGAGCAAAAGTATCTATTGAGTCATGGGCAGGGGTTTCACAAGCGGTACGTCTTCCCGATGTATTGAATGCGGAGCAGTACATGGAGCATAAGAATGGAGCAATTGCGAATGCATTGGCATTAAACCCGAATGCGGTTGCGGCTTCACAGCGTAATGCTCAAAACAGATCGTTTTTGCCTTCATATAATCCAGATGGTTCATTAATTGATACGGATTGGTACAAAGAAGTTTATCAAACATCTGTGTCACAAAACCATAACATTTCAATTACGGGTGGTACAGAGAAGACAAACTATTACTTCTCAGCAGGTTATTCAGATCAAGATGGTTTCTTGAAAAGCAATAGTTTCCAGCGTCGTTCAGGTCGTTTCAATATGGATCACCAAGCAACGAAGTGGTTGAAACTTTCCGCTAATTTGAACTACTCGAATACCTACAACAAGGCTCCAATGTCGGGCTCAAATGCGGGAGGAGCATTTAATACTTCAGGTTTAGGTCGTATTGCTGTGGCTCAAGTTCCCAACTTGCCAGCTCGTTTGCCAGATGGTTCATACAATTTGGAGAACAACACAATCGGTCGTTTAAATAACCTTTTGCCAGCTCAGTTCCCTAATCCGGCAGTTGTACGTGATTTGGATAAGATTACATCAGAAAATACGCGTGTGATTGCTAATTTAAGCGCTGAATTCCGTATTGCGGAGGGTCTGACGGCTAAATCAAGCTATTCTTGGGATCGTCGTAACACCGAGAACATTCGTTTCTTCAACCCATTCAATGGGGATGGTTGGTCAGTAGGTGGTGATGCATATAATAACACTGCTCGCTCTGACAACTGGAACTGGATTAACACGTTACAATATAACTTAACGCTAGCGGAGAAGCACAATTTCTCAGTAGTAGCCGGTTCTGACGTTCAAAAAACGCGTGTTTTGAACTGGGGTGCTCAGCGTCAAGGTTTAGCTGATTTCTTCTTTACAGATTTCCAAGGAAACTTTGGAACGAACTTAGCAGCAGGTAACGGTATTTTCCAAGTATCTTATGAGGCTTATTTTTCGAGTTTCTCATACAATTATGCCAACAAGTATTTCTTTAGCGCAAACTACCGTCGTGATGGTAACTCAGCTTTATCATCGGAAAATCGTTGGGGTGATTTCGGAGGAGCTTCTTTGGGTTGGACTGTTTCAGAGGAGAAATTCTTTAAAAACTTGAACTTAGGAAACAAGATTTCAAACCTTCGTTTGAAAGCAAGTTATGGTAAAGTAGGTAACGGTAACGTTCCTAACGCGTATGGTTCATTCTCGACATTTGGCTCAGGTCTTTATGGATCTGTTCCAACTTTAGCGTTTAACCAAGCGGGTAACAAGGATTTGAAGTGGGAGACATCTGAGCAGACCAACATCGGTTTGGATGTGAGCTTCTTGAATGATCGTATTCAAATTGAGGCAAACTATTACTACAAGGATATTAACAACTTGATTTTGAACGTGCCACAAGCACCTTCTAAAGGTATCCCAGGTAACTCAATCTTAGCGAACGTAGGTTCGATGTACAACAAAGGTTACGAGTTGGCGATTACGGCAACACCTATCGATAAGAATGGGTTTGTTTGGACAACTAACTTGAACTTTGCGACAAACGAGAACATGGTTACTTCATTGGTTGATGCTAATACGCCAATTTTGACTGCAACATCCGGTTTGGAGACAACGAACATTACGCGTGTAGGATATTCTGCAGCGCAGATTTATGGTGTAAAAACGGGTGGTGTGAATCCAGAAAATGGACGTCGTATCTACATCACACGTGATGGTACGAAAGTACAGTACTTGCACTTAGGTGGTGTGAACGCTTGGACTACTTTAGATGGTAAGCCAACAACCTCACCTTCTAACCAGCAACAAGTATTAGGAAACACATTGCCAACGTTCTATGGAGGTTTCAATAATACCTTGCGTTACAAAGGATTTGATTTAGCCTTAAACTTCACATTCTCAGGAGGTAACTACATTTACAATGGTACACAAGCAGGTCTTCGTGACCAACGTGTATGGAACAACTCAGTGGATGTATTGAACTCATGGAAGACTCCAGGTCAAATTACGGAGATCCCACGTGCCGTTTACGGAGATAACATTTCTAATGGTTCTGCTTTCTTGATTGATGCCAATGTTCAAAAAGGCGATTTCTTGCGTTTACAAACAGCTACGTTAGGATATAAAATTCCAACGAACTTATCGTCTCTTGGAATTTCGTCCATCCGTGTTTACGCACAAGGAAACAACTTATTGTTGTTCACTCCTTATTTAGGTGTTGACCCTGAAATTTCGTCAAATGGTGATTCGAACTTGGCTTCAGGTATTGAGCGTAACTCAATTCCTCAAGGACGTGCATTTACTTTTGGTATCAACATTGGTCTATAATTTTAACGCAGATATAAAATGAAATTATTCACAACAAAAATAGGAATCTTGTCAGTCGCATTAGCGATGACTGTTTCTTCATGCAATAAGGAGTTCCTTAATGCAGTTCCTGAATTGGATTTGTCGGATGCAACCGTATTCAATACGCCTGCTCGTGTACTTTCTCAGGTAAATGGTTTGTATGGTTCTGCGAAAAGCGGAAGTTTATTCGGAGGTCGTTATTTAATTTACAACGATATCCGTGGTGAGGAATGGGTTAACCGTACCACCAATGGTGTAACGGGTTATGGTACGTATCAAGGTAACCAAGATCCATCTGATTCTTACATTGCGAATTTCTGGATTCAAGGTTATTTGACAATTAATCGAGTAAACTTGTTTTTAGAGGGTTTGACAGCGAATCCTACGGCTGTAACGCCTGCTTTGGCTGCGAATTACCGGGGTGAGGCAAAGTTTTTACGTGCTTTGACTTACTTCTCTTTGGTTCAATTCTTTGCTAAGCCTTATATATTAGATAAAGGTGCATCGGCTGGATTGCCATTGCGTTTAAAAGGAGAAGCTTCTTCTGCAAACAATGAATTGGCTCGTTCGACGGTAGCTCAGGTATATGCTCAGGTTTTAAAAGACTTGAATGAAGCAGAAGCAGAATTGCCAGATTCTTACGGTACGGCTTTGTTGAACACAACACGTGCTCACAAGAATACAGCGATTGCCTTGAAAACTCGTGTGTTATTAGCGATGGGTGATTATGCAGGTGTTATTACAGAAGGAAACAAAATTGTTTCGGCTGCGGCTCCGTTCCGTGCGACTTCGCGTGTAGCACATGCTTTACAAGCCGATGTGTCGAACGTATTTAAGGCTCCATACACAACGTCTGAGTCTATCCTTTCATTCCCTATGGATGCAACGAATGCTCCAGGAACGCAAAACCAATTAGGTTTTTACTGGAATGCGGGCAATGTGGAGTATTTCTTAAATACAGGTCCAACTGGTATTTACAATAATCCTCAGTTCGGAGCGTCAGACGATCGTAAGACGAAATTGACAGTTCCAAGAACTGCAATTGCGAACTCACCATCCTTAACTAAGTTTAGTGGTGTGGCTCCATTTGTGGATTTTGTTCCTAACATTCGTTATGCGGAAGTATTGTTAAACGTAGCTGAGGCCGAAGCAGAGGGAGGAAGTTTAACTCGTGCAACAGCTATTTTACGTGCTGTACACGCACGTTCAGATGCGTCATACGAATTCCCTTCATTAGCAACTAAGTCGGAGGTAGTACGTGCAATCCTAACAGAGCGCCGTATCGAATTCTTAGGCGAGGGATTCCGTGCGAATGATGTGTTGCGCCGTGGTGAGCCATTAAATTCATTTGGTGCAGGGGCTATTATTCAGCCGTCTGATCCACGTTATATTTTTGGTATTCCATTGGTAGAGGTTCAAACTAATCCAGGCATTGGAAAATAATTTGCCTACTGGAGATTTTAAAAAGGGCAACTTCGGTTGCCCTTTTTTGATGAATACCCAAAACAATTAATCGATAATTAAGTTTAATAGTAATCTTTAAATCAATTTATTTAACACTAATCAACAAGAGTATGAAAAAAAGTTTACTGCTCGTTTTCGTCTTTCTGTTCAGCACGATTAGTTCATTGATTGCACAAGATCGTGCGATTAGTGGTACAATCACTGGAGAAGGCGCTATGCCATTGCCTGGCGTAAACATTTCCATCAAAGGTACGCAGCGTGGAACCACCACGGGTGCAGATGGATCTTTTAAAATTACGGTTTCACCTTCGAACGTATTGGTTGTTTCGTCGGTTGGATATGCTACGCAAGAAATTCGCGTAGGAGCTCGTTCGGTCATTAATATCGAATTGTCTTCCAATTCATCTGCTTTAGATGAAGTGGTTGTTACTACGTTTGGTACGGCCAAGAAGGCTTCATTTACCGGTTCATCCGCGAAGATAGGTGCGGAGAAATTAGGCGTTCGTCCAATTACGAATATCGGGCAGGCTCTTGAAGGTATAGCGCCTGGTGTGACAACTACATCTACAAATGGACAACCTGGATCAGCTCCAGCCGTTCGTATCCGTGGTTTTGGTTCAATTTCTTCTTCAAATGACCCGCTTTATGTGGTGGATGGTGTTCCCTATTCGGCTAGTATTGCCAACTTAAACAATGATGATATCGAGTCAATCACTGTATTAAAGGATGCGGCATCAACAGCTCTTTATGGTGCTCGTGCTGCAAACGGGGTTGTCATGGTGACAACAAAGAAAGGTGCTAAGGGAAAAAACTCAATCAATATTAAGTATACGAAAGGATTTAACTCACGCGCTTTGCCAGAATATGATCGCGTTGGGCCAGCCGACTACTACCCTTTGATGTGGGAGGCCAACCGTAATAACTTGGCTTACCGTGCTACGAATCCAGTTGCCATTGCAACGGCAAATCAAACCGCTACGAACGGGCTTGGTGCTATTGTCGGTACAGGATATAATGTTTATGATGTTCCGTTTGCTCAGTTGGTGGGTACAGATGGAAAATTGAATCCGAATGCCCGTTTGATTTACAATCCAGATGATTTGAACTGGGAAAAAGCAGTGATGCGTCAAGGTGTCCGTGATGAAATTGCGGCCAACTTCTCTGGTTCAAATGGTAAATCAGATTATTTCCTATCTGTTTCTTATTTGAACGATAAGGGATATCAGATTAAGTCGGACTTTGATCGTTTCACAGCTCGCTTGAACGTAAACAGCCAAATGAATGATTGGTTTAAGGTTGGTGCAAACATGAATACAACGGTAACGACATCCAATCAATCTACTGCGGATGGTGGTACATCATTTGTGAACCCATTCTTCTTTACACGGGGTATGGCTCCCATCTATCCGGTGTATGCGTACGATCCCGCGAGACCCGGATCATTCTTGACATTAGAGAATGGTCGTCGTCGTTATGATTATGGTAACTTGAGTGGTTTAGGATTGTCAAATCGTCCTCAATATGGTGGTCGTCACGTTGTCGCGGAGACAGAATTGAACGAAAACTTCTTCCGCCGTAACTTACTAGGTGGTCGTGCGTATGCTGAAATTTCTTTCTTGAAGGATTTCAAATTTACGAACAACGTAGGTGTGGATATCACCAACGCGAACTCCATCGTTTTTGGTAACCCGGAAATTGGTGACGGTGCTCCAGCAGGTCGTGCGTCGAATACGTTCGAGAATATTACCAACTACAACTTATCTCAATTATTAACCTACAACCATTCCTTCGGTAAGCATACCGTGGATGCCCTTTTGGGTCATGAGAATTACAACTTGGTAAGTAATATTTTAGATGGTTCAAGATCACAACAGATTTTGGATGGCAATTATGAGTTGATCAACTTTACAACGACGACCAACTTGACATCGCAATATGATATGCGCCGTGTTGAGGGTTATTTCTCACGTTTGAATTATGATTTTGATTCGAAGTATTTTGTTTCATTCTCAGCTCGTCGTGACGGTTCATCTAAGTTTTATAAAGACAGACGTTGGGGTACATTCTATTCTGCTTCAGCTGCTTGGCGTTTAGATCAGGAAGATTTTATCAAGAATATCTCGTTCATTGATAACTTGAAATTGAGAAGTTCTTGGGGACAAACAGGTAATGATGGAGGAATTAGCAATTATGCTTGGCAGCCCTTATATGCTTTGGGATGGAACAATGCACTTGAGCCAGGGATCTTGCAGTCTTCACTTGGTAGTAAAACACTTGAGTGGGAAACAAATACAGCGTTTGACGTAGCCTTGGAATTTGGTTTATTCAAAAATAGGTTGTCAGGTACGATCGAATACTTTGATCGTCAGTCGACCAACTTGATTTTTGCTGTGCCATTGCCTTTATCCGTTGGTATTGGTTCTGAGACGCGTAACATCGGATCGATGTACAACCGTGGTATCGAATTACAATTAAGCGCAGATGTTATTCGGACCAAGGATTTTGTTTGGAATATCGATTTGAATGCGACTCGTTTGAAAAACGAAATCACTAAAATGCCTGCTGAAAGTAAGGAGATTATTGATGGAACGAAGAAGTTAAAGGAAGGACGTTCTCTTTATGACTATTGGTTAAGAGAGTACAAAGGGGTTAATCCTGAGACCGGTGTAGCAGAATACCGTGCGATTGCTTTTGTTCCTTCAAACTCTCGAATTACAGCGAATGGTGACACCTTAACAAATAACATTGCGAATGCTCGTTTTGGATACAATGGATCATCTATTCCTGATTTGACGGGTTCCGTAAATACGTCATTGCGCTATAAAGGGTTCTCTTTAACGGCATTGATGGTGTATCAAATTGGTGGAAAAATCTATGATGGAGCTTATGCTAGTTTGATGGGTGCTGGTTATCACAGTGCGAAGCATGTTGATATCTTGAAGCGTTGGCAAAACCCAGGGCACGTGACGAATGTTCCTCGTATGGATGCAGGTCGTACGGCTGACTTTGATGCGGCTTCTGACCGTTGGTTAATTGACGGAAGCTTTATGAATATTCGTACAGTAACCCTATCGTATCGTATTCCAAAGAATATGTTGTCACGCTTCAAAATTGACAATGCTCAGGTATATGTCAGTGGTGAGAACTTCCTTATGTTATCTCGTCGCAGTGGCATGAACGTTCAACAGAATTTTGGTGGAACAACCAGCAACGTGTACAGCCCTGCGAAATCTTTGGTTTTAGGTCTTTCATTCGCTTTATAATTTTTGAATCATGAAAAATAAAATTGTTATTCTATTAGCTCTGACTTTTGGCATGATTTCAACATCATGTGAAAATGTCTATTTAGATACTACGCCTACTGCGAGTATTGATGCGGGCTCTGCCTATTCGACAACCAAGAATGCTGCTGCAGCCATCAACGGTATTTATCGTTCTTTCGTTGTTCGTTACTTAAGTTCTCAAGGACATTCAGGGCATCCTGCCATGATGATTATCTTGGATCACTTAGGAGAGGATTTGGTGATTGGTACTACAGCCGGTGCTACCGGTTGGCACGTAGGTGAGACCCGTTGGGTTGCGCACCGCACAGACGTGGGTACGATGACACAATTCCCTTATGAAATGTATTATCGAATTATTGGTAATGCCAACATCGGTATTGCGAATATTGACAAAGCTGCAGGCCCTGCCGCTGAGCGTAATACGTTGAAAGGGGAAGCTTTAGCGCTTCGTGCTTTTGGTTACTTCAACTTAGTGCAACTGTATGGCAAGCGTTACGATGCATCGGCTAAGCCAAACTCACAATTGGGTGTCCCATTGGTTTTAGAACCGACGACTGTGGGGAAACCAAGAAACACCGTAGAGGAAGTATATACGCAAATCAATAAAGATTTATCGGACGCTGCGGCGCTATTAACCTCTTCACGGGTAAACAAATCGCACATCAATTTAAATGTTGTGAAAGGTTTGCAGGCTCGTGTGGCACTTGTTCAGCAAGATTGGGCGAATGCGGCGAAATTCGCTGCTGAGGCGCGCGCAGGTTTTCAGCCGATGAATGCGACACAATACCAAGATGGTTTCGCTGATATTACTAATCCGGAATGGATGTGGGGTTTTGATCACCTAGAAGATCAATCGGAATTCTTCGGCGGATACCATTCTTATATCTCGTGTAATTACAACTCGACAGTTATCAGAACCTATCCTAAAGTGATTAACAGCGCTTTGTATAGCCAAATTCCTGCAACGGATGTACGTTCTAGAATGTGGGTTGAAAATCCTACAGCTGCAAATTCTATCGTTCCTCCTGGAGGTGTTCGTCCACGTTTTCTAAATCAAAAGTTTAGATTGCCAGGTACGCCATCGACTTCCGCGATGGGAGACGTTCCCTACATGCGTGCTGCTGAAATGTATTTAATCGAGGCAGAAGCGAGAGCTCGTTTGAATGATGCATCAGGTGCGGCTCAAGTTTTGTTTGAGCTTTTAAGATCCAGGGATCAAAACTATGTTAGATCAACCAATACGGGTACGGCCCTTGTTAATGAGGTTCTTTTACAACGTCGTATTGAGCTTTGGGGTGAGGGACATCGTTTCTTAGACTTAAAGCGTACCAATGCTGCTTTAAATCGAAATGGTACAAACGCAATTCCTGCGATCGCCTTGTTGTTTGACGTGGCGCCAGGTGATGTTCGTTGGGAATTCTTGTTCCCGCGTCGTGAAATCAACGCGAACCCGGCGATTGTTCAAAATCCATTGTAATTTCTTAAAAGGTGACTTGGAAACAAGTCACCTTTTATTTTCTAATCCTAATTTCATGAAAACCTATTTATCTCTCGCGCTTCTACTGGGCGCATTTTCTGTCTTTGGCCAGGATGCCAATGACTACCAAAAACCCCCTCAAGAAATTGCTGATTTATTATTAGCTAAACCAACCCCTCAAATTCGTGTGGACGGAAAAGCTGAATGGATGCTTCAAGTTTCCCGCAATAGCTATCCAACGGTGGAGGAATTGGGCCAACCGGAATCTAGAATCGCCGGACTTCGCATTAATCCGTTGAACTATGCCTTGAGTCGGCAGGTATATTCCAATCAAATGGAATTAAAAAATCTCACGACAAAAGCTACATTTACGATCAAGGGCCTACCTAAAAACCTCAATGCTTCTTCGATTACCTGGAGTCCCTCGGAAAGCAAAATTGCTTTCTTGCAAACGGAATTTGATCGTGTAGATCTTTATGTATTGGATGTTGCCTCCAAAACTGCCAAGCGAATTAATTCACGTCCCGTGAATGCCATTCTTGGAAACGCTTTTACCTGGATAGATGACAATAGTATTGTTTACAAGGCGGCTTTGGCTCCGGCCAACCAAGCGCCTAAGCGAGGAATTACCCCCAAAGGTCCTACGATCCAAGAGACTGCTGGTAAATCGGCACCTCGTCCGACTTTCCAGGATTTGATTAAGTCCCCGTATGATGAACAATTGTTTACGTTTTTTGCTACCTCTCAATTAGTCGTGAATCGAAACGGGCTTGATCAATTCATTGGGAAACCGGAGTTAATTAATTCGTTTCAGTTATCACCAAATAAAGCTTATTTACTAACTCGCACCATCCAAAAGCCCTTTTCCTATATCGTTCCTGTTTATGGATTTCCCAATACGGTTCGAATTCAAGATCTAACAGGTCGTGTACTTAAGGTAGTAGCCGAATTACCCTCTTCGGAGAGTGCACCCGCGGGGAATGACAATGTTCAGAATGTGGCTCGCGGTTTCGATTGGCGCGATGATGAGCCAGCGACATTAGTCTATGCGATGCCATTGGATAGTGGTATGATTAAGAAAGCTGTGGAATTCCACGATGCAGTTTATGCTTTACAGGCGCCATTTACGGGTGCTCCCACAGAATTATTCAAAACGAAAATGCGCTATTCTGGTACGATTTGGGGGAATGCTTCCCTGGCCTTATTTACGGAAGGCCTTCGAGGAAAGCAAATTGCACGCGTGAGTCGGTATAATTCCTCAACTAAACAAATCGAACTATTGTACGAGCGTAATGTAACTGATGCCTATAATAATCCAGGTATGCCCGTCATGGAAAAGAATGCTTTTGGGAGACCGGCCATCGTCCAATTGGATCAGGGAAAAAGTGTTCTCATGAATAATCCCGTGGGTTCATCGCCCAAAGGTGATTTGCCATTCTTGTCGAAATTTGATTTGTCGACCAAGAAAAATGAAATTATTTGGCGTTCATCTGAAGGAAGCTTTGAGTGGGTGGAAGATGTATTTGATGCCAAAACTTTGAAAATTTTGACGCGCAAGGAGACCCAAAAAGATGTTCCCAATTATTACATCAAAACCTTAACAGGTACTCCTACGAGCTTGGCCATTACCAATTTCGAGAATCCTTATCCAGGCTTAGCCGGAATCACGAAGGAAAAAGTCAAATACAAGCGTTCGGATGGAGTCGATCTTTCAGGCGATTTATATTTGCCAAAGGGTTATAACAAAGAGAAAGACGGTCCTTTGCCCGTACTTATCTGGGCTTATCCCCGTGAATTTAATTCAGCGGCAGACGCGGCACAATTACGCGGTAGCAAAGATCGATTCACGACATTGAGTTGGGCAAGCCCGATCTACTATGTGACGCAGGGTTATGCCATTTTGGATAATGCTGAAATGCCCATCGTGTCCTTGGATGCGACCAAGAAACCGAATGATAATTTTGTGGATCAGTTGAAGATGAATGCGACAGCTGCAATCGACCATTTGGTGAGTTTAGGCATTGGAGATCGAAATCGCATAGCGGTGGGTGGTCACAGTTATGGAGCCTTTATGACCGCAAATTTGTTGGCCCATACCGATTTATTCAAAGCAGGTATCGC
>JACCDK012133832.1_pt1 | contig 11837 bp, 8 predicted proteins | sample 7445871 | NCBI WGS metagenome assembly JACCDK01 (sample SAMN15323436, study PRJNA562643) | freshwater metagenome | isolation source: river surface water | place: USA:Blue River Watershed | collected 2017-08-15
GATGTTGCATTTGATTCAGCGTTTCTTGATTATCCAATAAATAGGAAACCACTTCGTGTCGGCTTCTAATTTTGTCTATGTCTTTTAATGGCAATGCCAGCCATCGTTTTAACAAACGCCCACCCATTGACGAAAGCGTCTTATCGATAATATCCAATAAGGTAACCGCGTTGGGATTGTAGCTGTGGTATAATTCTAAATTACGAATAGTAAAACGGTCCATCCACACATAAGCATGTTCTGCAATGCGCTGAATGTTGGTGATGTGTTGAATTTTATTGTGCTGTGTTTCGGACAAATAATATAAAATGGCTCCCGAAGCAATGATACCATCCAGCAACTCTTCTATTCCGAAACCTTTTAAAGAATTCGTTTGAAAATGATTGGTTAGCGTTTCTAGGGCATAATCTTCTTTGTAAATCCAATCCTCAAGATAAAAAGCATTATAATCTTCCCCAAATGCATCTTTAAATTGATTTTTGTTGTTCTTCTGAATTAAAACCTCACTCGGACTAAAATTTTGTAATAACTTATCAATGTATTCCTCATTTCCTTGTGCCGTTAAAAACTCACCGGTAGAAACATCCAAAAAGGAAACTCCTAAATTCTTTTTTCCAAAATAGATTGAGGCCAAAAAGTTATTTGATTTGGATTGCAGCACTTCATCATTCATCGAAACACCGGGAGTAATTAATTCGGTTACCCCTCGTTTCACAATAGTTTTAGTCATTTTTGGATCTTCCAATTGATCGCAAATAGCCACTCGAAGTCCGGCTTTTACCAATTTAGGCAAATAAGTATTGATAGAATGGTGCGGGAAACCTGCTAAAGCAGTTTCGTTTTCAGATCCAGCTCCTCTTTTTGTAAGTATTATTCCTAATATTTTAGATGCTCGCATCGCATCTTCTCCAAAAGTTTCATAAAAATCACCCACTCTAAACAACAAACAAGCATCGGGATATTTCCGCTTGATCTCGTTGTATTGTTTCATCAACGGCGTTTCTTTTGGATTTTTTTCTTTAGAAGACAAATTAATCGTTTTTTATATTGAGTTTACGAATTTAAATATTTCTATTCAAAAAACACCCTTAGAAATAAATTTTAAAAATTAAGTTTTTTTTAAGAGCTAACTTTTGTTTTTTTATTAGATTTGCTTGTTAATTCTTTAATTCTATTAGAAAATGAAAAAAATTGTATTATTAGCTGCATTAGCTATATTCGGTGTTACTTCGGTAAACGCACAAAAAAACTCTAAAAAAGCTGCGGCTTCAAAAGTAGAAACTCCTAAAGTAGATGGTGCAGGAATGGTTTTTGAAAATGAAACTATTGACTACGGTACTATCCAACACAATGCTAACGGAGATAGAGAGTTTGTATTTACTAATAATGGTAACAAACCACTAAAAATTGAAAGTACTCAAGGTTCATGTGGATGTACAGTTCCTCAAAAACCAGAAGGTGATATCGCTCCAGGAGCTAAAGGTGTTATTAAAGTACACTATGCTACAGACAGAGTAGGTCAATTTACAAAAACAGTTACTGTAAAATCTAACGCTGCAGGACAGGAAACTAAAATCCTTACTATCAAAGGAAATGTATTGCCAGATGCTCCAGCTACTGAATCAAAAAGCTAATATTTTTTCAAAATAATCAAAAGCTTCCTTTAAAACGGAAGCTTTTTTTTTAACCATTAAACACATGAGAAAATTAGAAAATAGTGAGTTGGATCGTAAATCGGTTTCCAATTTTAAATTGGCAGACAAAACACCAATTAGCATTATTCTGGATGACATTAGAAGTTTGCATAATATTGGATCGGTATTTAGAACTTCAGATGCCTTTCTAATTGAGAAAATCTACTTGTGTGGCATTACCGCTACTCCACCAAACAAGGAAATTCATAAAACTGCTTTGGGCGCAACTGAAACTGTTGCTTGGGAATACCATAAAGATGTTTTGGAGGTTATTACTAAATTAAAAAATGAGGATGCATTGGTATTTGCAATAGAACAAGTAGAAAACGCAGTCTTTTTAGACAATTTTCAACCAGACGCGACTAAAAAATATGCTTTGGTTTTTGGAAACGAGGTATATGGCGTTTCACAAGAAGCCATAAAAATTTGTGATGGTTGTATTGAAATTCCGCAATTGGGAACAAAACACTCTTTAAATATTTCGGTAAGCGCCGGAATTGTAGTTTGGGATTTATTTCAAAAGCTAAAAACCTTAGGCTAATTTCTTTTGAATTTCTTCAAGAATAAAAACATAATCTTCTTGGTTTTTCACAAAATCACGTTCGGAAACATCCAAAATCAAAACATTTAGATCCTGCTGGGTTTTAATGTAATCCAAATACCCGTTGTTGATTTTCTCTAAATATTCAGCGGGAATTTCTTGCTCATAACTTCGGCCTCTTCGTTTTATATTTTGCAGCAATCGATCCGTATTTTGATACAAATAAATATACAAATCGGGTTTGGGCATTTCTTTATAAATAATATCAAACAGCGTTTTATACAATCTAAATTCGTCTTCAGCAAGCGTAACTTTTGCAAAAATCAACGATTTAAAAATGTGGTAATCGGCCACAATAAAATCTTTAAACAAATCAAATTGCGCTAAATCATCTGAAATTTGTTGGTATCGATCGGCTAAAAAAGACATTTCTAAAGGAAACGCGTACCGATTTTGATCTTTATAAAATTTAGGTAAAAAGGGATTGTCTGCAAATCGTTCAAAAACAGTTTTGGCATTAAAATCTTCCGCTATTTTAGAAACCAAAGTGGTTTTTCCGGCTCCAATATTTCCTTCAACCGCTATGTAATTAAAGTGTTCTAAATTTATTTTCGAAAGTGGTGCTTTAAGCGAACCTATTTTTTTGCAAGACCCCGAATCGGTGCAATCGGAAATCAATTCCGTGATTGTTTTTTTTGTTTTTGGATGCGTCCAACGCGGAACGATTTCTACAAGTGGCAATAAAACAAAAAGACGGTTGTGCAAATGCGGATGTGGCACTTGAAGCATTTCGACTTCAATCACCTCATCGCCGTAGGCTATGATATCAATATCAATTACTCGAGGTTGGTACGAAGTACTTTCTGTTCGAATTCTGCCCAACTTTTTTTCAAGTTTCAGAATTTTCTTTATTAACTTTAAAGGGGCTAAATTGGTATGAATTGCAATGGAGCAATTATAAAATGAATCACTTTCAAACCCCCAAGAATCGGATTCATACATTGAAGAAACCAACACAACGGTGGCAACCTCTTGATGAATTAAAGCAATGGCTTGCTCTATATTCTCAAGACGATTTCCTTGATTACTGCCTAGTGAAAGAAGTACTTGCTGTTGTGGATTCATAGTTCACAAAATAACTAAAAGAAATTCAGAATTGAAGTATATTTGTGCGTTCTGTTGATAACTATTTATTTAGTGCTTTTTGTTACTGTAACAAAATGAAACATATTTCAACTAATTAAGAAAAATTATATAACTATGAAGTTTTTAGGAAATGTATTGGCCACTATTGTGGGATTGTTTGTTTTTTCTATGATTTGTTTTTTCGGAATTCTTTTAATTGGCGTGCTTTTTAGCAGCTCTGAAGATTCGTTAACCGTAAAAGACAATTCGGTTATTGAATTGGATTTATCTCAAATACATTATGATTATGCTGGCAAGGTTAATTTTAAAGATTTTGATTACACTTCTGCAGAGCATGATGGCTTATCGGATGTTTTAGAAGCTATAGAGTATGCAAAAACGGATGATAAGATAAAAGGAATTTCGATACTAAATAATGTTTCTGAATTGGGTGTGGCCCAAACCAAAGCACTTCGCGATCAATTGGAAGATTTTAAAAAGTCTGGAAAATTTATTTATTCTTATTCGGATGTTTATTCCCAAAAAGAATACTTTTTAAATTCAGTTGCAAACAAAATTTATATGAACCCAATTGGGGAATTTGAATTTAAAGGTTTGTCTGCAGAAATTATGTTTTTTAAAGATTTCGAGGATAAATCGGGGTTAAAAATGGAAGTAATTCGCCATGGAAAATACAAAAGTGCAGTAGAACCCTTTTTAGAAAATAAAATGAGTGAGGCCAACAAAGAACAAACTTCAAAATTGCTTAACTCGATTTGGAATTCGGTTATTGTAGATATTTCTAAAAGCAGAAAAATACCTGTTGAAAGATTGAATCAAATTGCCGATGGCCTTTTGGCAAGAACTCCTGAAATGGCTAAAAAAGAAAAATTAGTTGATGTAATTGCTTATGAAGATGTGTACCATAATGAAATTAGAAAAGCACTTCAAGTAGACGCAGACGAGGACTATAATTCAGTTTCAATTTTAGATTATGCAAATGAGGTGGCAATTTCTAATGTAGATTTTTCTTCTAAAGATGTTATAGCAGTTATTTATGCGCAAGGCGAAATTGGCAGCGGTGAAGGCGATATAAATGAAATTGGAGAAGGTTCTATGCGCCGTTCATTACAAGAGGCACGAAAAGATAAAAATGTAAAAGCAATAGTATTGCGAATTAACAGCCCTGGAGGGAATGCCTTAACTTCGGAATTAATTTGGAGAGAAATTGAAATTACTAAAAAAGTAAAACCTGTGGTAGTTTCTATGGGAGATTATGCCGCTTCAGGTGGATATTATATCGCATGTAATGCCAATAAAATATTTGCGGAAGCAAATACCATTACCGGATCTATTGGTGTTTTTGGTGTATTGCCTAACTTTTCGGAAGCAGCAAAAAAAATAGGTATTTCTACAGAACTTGTTAAAACAAATACCAATGCTTCAGACTACAGCCCTTTCAAACCTTTGGATGAAAACTATAGAGGTTTTGCTCAAGAGAGTGTAGAAAGAATCTATGGCATCTTCTTACAAAGAGTTGCTGCAGGAAGAAAATTAACCACAGCTCAAGTCGATGCCATTGGGCAGGGAAGAGTGTGGAGTGGTCAAGATGCTTTAAAAATTGGATTAGTTGATAAAATTGGCGGTATGGATGACGCTTTAAAAGAAGCCGCAAAACTTGGTAAAACAACTAAATACAGAACCAAAAATTATCCAGAAATTGATAAAGAATTTGGAGATATTTTATCTCAATTTGGTTTAGCACAAAGCAAGGAAAGCATCATTAAAGAATCTATTGGCGTTGAAAATTATGAAGTTTTAAAACACGTTAAACAAATGACTTCTCAAAAAGGTATTCAGGCACGAATGGCTTATGAGTTAAAAATTAAATAATTTTTACACTAAAACATAAAAAATCCGTTTTACTAGTAAAGCGGATTTTTTTATTAAAGTGATCTATAAATAATAACACAAGATTAACGAATAATTCGGTTTTATTTTCTAACTTTAGTTGAATGGAAAATAGTACAAATTTAGAATAGAAAAATATGGACAAGAAAATGGTATTAAAGAAGGTTTTAAAAATAAGCGGAATTGTATTCGTTGTACTATTTGTAGCTGCATTATCCATTCCTTATTTGTTTAAAGACGCTATCAAGCAAAAAATCACAAATACGCTTAATGAGAGTGTAGACGCCAAAATAACTTTTAAAAATGCCGATTTAAGTTTACTGAAGAGTTTTCCAAAGGCAACCATTTCTGTTGAAAAATTAGCTGTAATAAACAAAGCACCTTTTGAGGGAGATACACTAGTCGCGTTTCAAGAGCTGAATTTAAAAATGTCAATCCTTGAACTTTTCAATAGCGATAAGGAGCCTATGAAAATCGAAGGAATTGCTTCAAAAAATGGATTAATAAATATTATTTTCAACAAAGATGGCGTGGGAAATTACGACATCGCATTAAAAAATAAAAAACAAGAAAGCACTGATAAAGGTAAACCATTAGCATTCAAAATAAATAACTACGAAGTTGAAAATTTCAAATTTAGATTCACCAATGAAGCTACTAAAATAAAAATAGAATTGGACAGCATCAACCATAAAGGAACTGGTGATTTCACAAATAACATTTTGGATTTAGATACTAAAACTACTGCCAAAGTATCCATGAGTATGGACAAAATGAATTACATGAAAAATGTGAGCGTTTCATTGGATGCGATTTTAGGAATGGATTTAGATAAAAGCAAATACACTTTTAAAGAAAATAAAGCCAAAATTAATGATTTGGAATTGGAGTTTGATGGCTTTTTACAACTCGTTTCTACAGGGCAATTGTATGACTTGAAATTTAAAACCCCAACCTCTTCTTTCAAAAATTTCTTAGGATTGATTCCGGCAGCCTACCGAAGTAATATTGAAAATGTAAAAACTTCGGGAGAATTTACTGTGGTTGGATTTGCGAAAGGACTCTTTTCGGATACTTCTGTGCCAAAATTTAATATTGCCATTGCATCCAATAATGCCTCTTTTCAATATCCCGACTTACCAAAATCGGTAAAAAACATCATTATCGACACTAAAATAATTAATGAAACCGGGGTTATGAATGACACGTATGTGAATTTAGATCAATTGTCATTTTCTATTGACCGAGATGTATTTAACGCAAAAGCTACCATTAAAAATGTAGCAACAAATGCCTTAGTGGACGCATCACTAAAAGGAACTATTAATTTAGGCAATTTCTCAAAAGCCTACCCTATAAAATTAAAGCAACCGCTTTCTGGGATTTTGAAAGCCGATGTAACAACAAAATTTGATATGGCTTCGGTTGAAAAAAGCGATTATCAAAAAATTAATAATGCGGGTGCCATGAGCGTTACTGGGTTTAAATATGTAGATGAAACGAGCAAAGCGATGACCATTAGCAGTGCAAAAATTCAGTTTAACCCCAGCAGAGTCAACCTTGAGGAGTTTATTGCTACTACTGGGAAAAGTGATATTAGTGCTTCGGGAGTTTTGGATAATTTTTATGGTTTTGTTTTCCGAAACCAAGAACTAAAAGGGAATTTCACCATGAATTCCAATCAAATTGCTGTTTCCGATTTCATGACGGAAGCCCCAAGTAAAACTGATGAAAAGGCTGCCAAAACAGTAATGAAAATACCTTCATTCTTAAATTGTAGTCTAACAGCAAAAGCCAATACCGTACTATATGATAATTTAACCTTAAAAAATTGTTCGGGAAAATTAATTGTAAAAGACCAAGCCGTTACCTTAGATAATGTAAAGACCTCTATTTTTGGCGGTCAAATTGGCCTTAACGGAATGGTTTCTACAAAAGAGAAAATATCAAAATTCAACATGCAATTAGCAATGGATAATGTAGATATTACGCAAACATTTACCCAATTGGATATGTTTAAAAAAGTAGCGCCAATTGCCGGAGTTATTGCTGGAAAATTTAATTCAACGGTTAAGCTAACCGGTGACTTAAATGATAAAGAAATTACCCCAAATTTAAATACACTTTCTGGAGATGTATTTGGTCAAATGAGCGGAACTTCTATTAATCCTAGTGGCTCTGCTACCTTGAATACCATCAGTCAAAACTTGAAATTTATCGATTTGAAAAAATTGAATTTAAATGAAGTGAAAATGGCTTTGGTATTTCAAGATGGGAAAGTAACTGTGAAGCCTTTTGATATCAAATACCAGGACATTAAAGTTTCGGTTGCTGGAACACATGGATTTGATCAATTGATGAATTACAATTTGAAATTTGATGTGCCTGCAAAATATTTAGGTAATGAAATAGGTGGTTTATTGGCAAAATTATCACCTGGTGATGTTGCAAAACTGGATAATATTCCGGTTAATGCAAACCTTACTGGAAGTTTTTCTAAACCAAAAGTTACCACTGATATTAAATCGGCAACGACAAGTTTGGCATCCAATATTGCCAAACAACAAAAACAAAAATTACTTTCTCAAGGTTCTAGTGCATTAGAAAATCTAATTAATAACAACACCAAATCTGGCGATACTACCAAAACAAAAAAAGTAGTGAATCAAGCGAAAGATTTATTGAATGGTTTATTCAAAAAGAAAACTCCTTAAGTCATTGCGAGGAACGAAGCAATCACATAAAGAATGAAACCAGGATTTATCTATATAGTCACTAATAAATACAACAACACTTATTATATTGGTGTTACATCAAATTTGCCAAATAGAATCTTGCAACATAAAAAAAAGAAATTTGAAAATTCATTTTCTGCAAAATACAATCTTAACAAATTGGTTTATTTTGAACAATTTCAAGTGATAGGTGATGCAATTTCTAGAGAAAAACAATTAAAAGGTGGATCAAGAGCTCAAAAAATCAAGTTAATTCAGGGATTAAACCCTAATTGGAATGATTTATTTGAAGAAATAATTGACATAATGTCGATATAGATTATTAGATTGCTTCGTACCTCGCAATGACTTAATCACAATCCTCATAAACTTATTTTCACCACATATCCTTCATAAGTTCGGATATTAAAAACAGTGCCATCTTGAAACATAAGGTATTGCCCTTTAATTCCCATTAGTTTCCCAAAAAAATTTGGAGTTTTATCTAGATTCAAACTATTGACTTTTTTTGGGAATTCCATTACAGGAAAATGAAGATCATATAAATCTTCCTTCTCTGGGTGGAAATAATCTTGTACTTCTTTTGGAATAAGGTATTTTAAATTGGCACGTTCCCGAATTAAATCAGCGTCAGGGACTTCATTTTTTAACATTTTTTGCCAATTGGTTTTATCAGCAAAATGATCTTTTAAGGCCACCTCGGTGATACCTGCTAAATAACGATTCGGAACTTCAACAATTGGGATGGCTTGCACCGCTCCTTGATCAATCCATCGAGTTGGCACTTGAGTTTTTCTGGTAACTCCAACTTTTACTTCGCTAGATAATGCCAAATACACAATGTGTGGCTGCAATTGCACTCTCTTTTCATATTCTAAATCACGGTCTTCAATATCTAAATGAGCGGTACTTAATTCAGGTTTCATAATCCAATCACCCGCTGCAGGACTACTCATAAAACAATCGTAACAAAATCCTTGACGGAATATTTTCTTCTTTTTGCCACACTGCAAACATTGGTAACCTAAAAAATTGATTTCAATATTTTTATCCAACAACTGATTTAAACTCAAAAAACTATTTTCAAAAACCAAATAATATTGAATCGGATTGGAATATTCGGTTTGCATTTTGGTTAAGACCCCTTCGTAAATCATTTGCTTTTAAGTTTCTGGATTAAAGTATCAAGTTAAACAAAATTTGTTATTTTTGGTAAAGTTATAATTCAAAACCAATAACTCATAACTCAAAGCTAAAAAAATGCCATTTCCAATAATAAATTCTATAGCATCTTGGGTATTAAAACAGCGCATCCATCAAATTGAGCTGTTTTTAAAATATCCTAATGAAGTACAGGAAGAATTATTATTGAATTTAATTCGGCGATCAGAAGACACGGAGCTTGGCAAAGAAAAAGATTTTGAATCCATAAAAAATTATAAAACTTTTTGTGAGAGAGTTCCTGTTTCTACCTACGAAGAATTGGAACCACTTATTGAACGTACCCGTAAAGGAGAACAAAATGTTTTTTGGGCAGAACCCATAAAATGGTTTGCCAAATCAAGCGGAACCACAAATGCTAAAAGTAAGTTTATTCCTGTTAGTGAAAGTGCTCTTGAAAACTGCCATTACAAAGGAAGTAAAGATTTGTTGTGCATGTATTTGAATAACAATGAAAACTCCGAAATGTTTTTGGGCAAAAGTTTACGCCTTGGTGGAAGTTCTCAAATTTATGAAAACAACAAGACCTCGTTTGGAGATTTATCGGCAATACTAATTGAAAACATGCCGTTGTGGGCAGAATTTAGTAGCACACCAAGCAATAAGATTTCACTGATGAGCGAATGGGAAACCAAACTAACCGCCATCATCAACGAAACCAAAACAGAAAATGTAACCAGTTTTGCAGGTGTCCCTTCATGGATGTTAGTGCTATTAAACCGAATTTTATCAGAAACCAACCACACCAACTTATTTGAACTTTGGCCTAAACTAGAAGTTTATTTCCATGGCGGTGTAAATTTTGAACCCTACCGAGAACAATACCAAAAAATATTACCCAACACCGATTTTAAATACTACGAAATTTACAATGCATCGGAAGGATTTTTTGCCATTCAGGATTTAAATTATTCGAATGATTTATTATTGATGTTGGATTATGGCATTTTTTATGAATTCATTCCTATGGACACTTTTGGTACGCCAAACCAAAAAGTAATTCCGTTATCGGAAGTGGAATTATTCAAAAATTATGCGGTAGTTATTACCACCAATTCAGGTTTGTGGCGCTATTTAATTGGAGACACTGTTCGATTTACTTCTTTAAATCCATACCGAATTAGAGTCTCTGGAAGAACCAAACACCACATCAATGTATTTGGTGAGGAATTAATGGTAGAAAATACAGATCAAGCTATAGCAAAAACCTGCTCACAATTGAACTGCGATGTAAAAGATTATACCGTGGCGCCAATTTTCATGAAAAATAAAGAAAAAGGTTCCCATGAATGGATGATTGAATTTAAAAAAGCACCTGAAGATGTGACATTATTTGCTAAAATTCTTGATGAAACACTTCAATCAGTAAACTCCGATTATGAGGCCAAACGTTATAAAAACATGACTTTAAACCCACTGAAAATTAATGTCGCGCGAGAAAACTTATTTTATGATTGGCTTAAATTGAAAGATAAACTGGGAGGACAACATAAGATTCCGAGATTATCGAACCAAAGAGATTATTTAGAACAATTGAAAGAAATGCAATAAATAAAATAGCCCAGAAGATTCTGGGCTTTTTTAATTTAAATATTTAGGAAGCTAACTCCAATCGTTTCAATAGATTTTTATTCAAAGTATGCTCGGCATACTCTTTATCAATTTCTAAAGTTTTATCTTCAGAACTTGGCAATTCATACATAGCGTCTGTTAGGATTGCCTCACAAAGTGAACGCAAACCACGAGCCCCAAGTTTGTACTCCAATGCTTTATCTACAATATAATCTAAGGCTTCACTAGTTATTGAAAACTGTACCTCATCCATTGCGAACAGCTTTTCATATTGCTTGATTAACGCATTTTTAGGCTCGGTTAAAATAGATCGTAAAGTAGCTCTGTCTAATGGATCCATGTGGGTCAATACCGGTAAACGACCTATGATTTCTGGGATCAAACCAAAATCTTTGATGTCTTTTGGAATGATGTATTGCAACAGATTATCTTTATCTATATTATCCGCATTTTTGGAAGTTGCATAACCAACAGCCGTTCGGTTCAATCGTTTTGAAATGATGCGTTCAATTCCATCAAAAGCACCACCTGCAATAAACAGGATGTTTTGCGTATTTACTTCAACAAATTTTTGGTCGGGGTGTTTTCTACCTCCTTTTGGTGGCACATTCACAACCGTTCCTTCCAATAATTTCAATAATGCTTGTTGTACCCCTTCACCAGAAACATCTCGAGTTATCGATGGATTATCGCTTTTTCGAGCAATTTTATCAATTTCGTCAATGAATACTATTCCGCGTTCGGCTTTAGCCACATCATAATCGGCTGCTTGAAGCAAACGAGTTAAAATGCTTTCCACATCCTCTCCTACATAACCCGCCTCGGTTAAAACGGTTGCATCTACAATTGCCAAAGGAACGTCTAACATTCGAGCGATTGTCTTAGCCACTAAGGTTTTTCCGGTTCCGGTTTGCCCAACCATAATGATATTTGATTTTTCAATTTCAACATCTTCGTGGTGTTGCGGTTGCATTAATCGCTTGTAGTGGTTGTACACCGCTACCGCCATTACTTTTTTGGTTTGGTCTTGACCAATTA
>JACCDK011756097.1_pt1 | contig 11831 bp, 15 predicted proteins | sample 7445871 | NCBI WGS metagenome assembly JACCDK01 (sample SAMN15323436, study PRJNA562643) | freshwater metagenome | isolation source: river surface water | place: USA:Blue River Watershed | collected 2017-08-15
GTGTCGAGCGGCTCGCTGAGCGCGGAATTGCGGTGGATATCGAAAGTCTTATCGGTGCGGCGGGAGCCCTGCCATGATGCTGATGGGAATCATTTTTGCGTGGGCCTTGAGTGTATTGCTGCTTATGCCCCGAGTATCGAACTGGATGCGACAGCAACATCAGCGATTGGAGCATCAGTTGCTGAGTCGCTTGGAGTCCTTTCATATCTTCGTGACCGCTCCAGCGGTAAGGTGGATTTTTGTCGTCTGCGCAGGCGCTTCTATGCTATTCGCGCTCGGGCTATTGGGGACGTGGTGGTTGCTTCCCGTAGTACTCGCGACGTTAATGATCAGCATATTTGGTGCCGTCCGTTGGCGCCTGGCGAAGCGCTTTAAGCAAATCCGTTATCAGCTTCCGGACGTTATGGAGCTGCTGGGCACATCACTGCGGGCGGGTCTCTCGATCCGCTCTGGGTTGCACCAGGTGTCACGACAGGCGCCACTCCCGGTCTCTCAGGAGCTCGCAGTTATCGAACGTATGCAGCGCATCGGAATTCCACTGGAGACCGCACTGGCAGAGTGGGGCAGGCGTCTACCCATTGAGGAAGTCGGACTGCTGGGATTCACCATCAATATCTCTTCGGCATCGGGTGGAAACCTCGCGGACTCCCTGGATCGTTTGGCTGCATCGCTTCGTCAACGGCTCATTCTTGAAGAAAAGGTGGAGGCGTTGACCGCGCAGGGGCGGCTTCAGGCCTGGGTGATGATCGCGCTCCCTGTCCTCCTAGCGGTGGTCTTGACCTGGCTGGATAGCGCGTCCATGGCGCCACTCTGGACGTCTTCCGCCGGGCACGGCGTTCTCGTGTTGGTGGGCTTATTGGAAGTGATTGGGCTGGTCTGGATTCGACGACTGATTCGCATGGACTACTGACGATGGATTACGGCAACTTTCTTTTTCCCGCGCAACTGGTCATCATGATCCTGGTGGGATTTGGCACTATTCGAGCACTCCAATGGTTACAGCGATTCCTGTCCCAGGAGTCGGTGTCGGAGGCTCGTGCGGCAGCCCGAAATTGGCCCGGTGCGCTCTCACGGCTCGCCGTCATCGCGCCATTGGTAGCGCATCTTGGGCAAGGTGTAATTCGTCCATCTCCAATGAGCCGACGTCAACTATTTCTGGCAGGTGCGCCTACCGCCTTCGATGAGCGACAGTTTTCGGTGATGACATGGACTCTGGCCTTCATGGTATCCGCCCTTGCTGCGGCAGGGTTAATGGGGGCCAGCGTCATTGGGCTCGAGATCTCCTGGGCAACGGGGGTGGGGCTATGGATGGGGTCCACACTGTTGGGCGCACTTTTGCCCCGTCTCAAACTGTACGAGATGGCAACGCTCCAGCGGCGACATTTCCAGCGGGCATTTCCGAGCTTTTTGGATGGATTGGCATTGACGTTGGAGAGTGGTCAGAATTTTCAGACATCAGTGCAGCTGTCGGCGCAACGCCTACCGCAGGCGAACGCCGCCTTGCAGCGGCAGTTGCAGGAGCTGCTGCGGGATATACGTGCGGGCCAGTCGAAGGTGGCCGCGTTGCAGCGATTTCAGGAGCGCTTGCATATCCCGGAGGTCACCCAGTTTGTGGCGTCGATGACGGCCGCAGAGCGCCAGGGGGTGAGCGTGTCGGCGCTATTGCGGCGTCAGTCGGAGCAATTGCGCATGAGTCGGGCGCTCGCCGCCGAGCGGCACGCGATGAAACTCCCCGTGAAGTTACTGGCACCGCTTGCGATATGCATTTTTCCATGCACGTTCTTGGTGCTGGCGTTTCCCATTGGCACTCGATTGCTGCACTCGGGATTATTCTGATGCCTACCCTACGGGTGGGAGGGCAGCTTGTCCCGGTTCGGATCGCCGATACATTTATTTCCCGGTTTCTTGGCGTCTGGGCGAGTCGTGGGCTCGAGCCGGTACTTCTATTGAACTGTCGCTCGGTGCATTCATTCGGACTGCGGCGGTCTCTGCAAGTCATATTTTTCGATCGCGGGTTCCGGGTGATATCCGTGCGGCCGGTTCTTCGCCCTTGGCGCATCGCGTTTGTTTCGGGGGCCGCCCATGTTCTGGAGTCACCGTTATCGTTGCCCATACGCCGCGGGGAGGTGATCCCGCTGCTGGACTCGCACCGCCGGGGAGTTGCCCTGCGGGGAGTTGCCCTGAATGGCAAAGCCTTACCAGAGTCCGATCAACGTGCACCACGAGGAGTGGCATTTGTCGAGGCACTGATGACACTCCCACTTCTTTTGTTCATCGGTTTTGTGGTCATTCAGATTGGGTTGCTCTGGCACGCCAAATACGCCGTCATTCATGCGGTCCATGTAGCGGCCCGCCATGCCAGTGTTCATCACGGTAGTGATCAGGCGATTCGTGACGGCGTGATTCAGGGTCTGATGCCATTCGTCAGTAAGGCAGATGATGTGTCAGAGCTGCCCAGTGCATTATTTCGGTCTGCCTCGGAACTGGCATTGGGCCAGGCCATGGGATGGATTCGTTGGGAAGTGTTATCTCCTACGCGTCAGAGCTTCGTCGATTGGGGGAGCGCCGCCGATCCCGTGTTGAGTCCTGGCAGCACCTCACAGGAAGTGGAGATTCCCGCGGTGGGACTGATGGGGTTGACCCGGCGTCGATTGCCCTTTTCAGGTGTTCGTGAACGGGTGGGTGGGCTGCCGGTGGGCGTCGTGTCGGGTCAGACCTTGGTCGAGGCGAACAACTTAAAAATAAATCTGCGGGTCGGTGTTCCGTTACAGCTTCCAGTGGCGGGCCGATTGTTGGCACGGTCGTTATCGTGGTGGTCGGGTTGCGGCTGGTCGCTATCCCCCCGACCCGACCAACTGGGATTGATCGCTTACGGCGTTGGGGCCGATGCCTCGTTGATCTCGAACTCGTTGGAATGTCGGGCGCTTGCCGCGCGGGATATCCATGGAAAGTGGCAGCCGCGCTGGCCGGTGGAGGCGTCTGCGGTGATTCAGATGCAGTCGAACGCGCGACGGTCGGGCATGGTGCTTCGCGATCGCCAGTCTCAGACGCCGGTGGAGGCGCGATGAGGTCTTTATTGCAGGTGTTGGATCATTGTAGTATTTTGTATACATGACACTACAAGAGGATCTCGACGCCATGGAAACCGCTGTGCTCACACTTCGCCTGACGAAGGAAATGAAGTCACGACTTGATCAGTTAGCCCAGATTACGCGCCGCTCCAAATCCTTTTTGGCCGCCGAGGCAATCGAGCGATATCTCGATACGGAAGCGTGGCAAATTTTAGAAATCGAGCAGGCATTGCGCGAAGCCGATGCCGGCGACTTTGCTTCCGAAGAGGAGGTCAGGCGCGTCTTGAAAAAACATGAAAATTGAGTGGGTTCGCAGGGCGATCCATGCGGTAGAGCTGCACTATGTCTACGTCTTGCAAGGTAATCCTGTTGCCGCGGAGGCATTCGTCGAGAGGGTGTCGTCTGCCGCAAATCAGTTGCGTGACTTTCCTTACCTTGGTCGAATGGGGCGGATTCCGGGGACGCGGGAACTCGTGATTCCTGATTACTCCGTTGTAGTGGTTTATCGTCTCATCCATCAACGGATTGAGATTCTTCACGTCCTCCACACATCGCGCCGTTGGCCGGAGAAGTTATGAAAAAACCCGCCGAAGTTGCCTAGGGCGGGTTCGATGGACGCGGGCAGTTTCTGCCCGGAAAGACCGGTTACTTGATCTTCGCTTCCTTATACATGACATGCTTGCGGGCCTTGGGATCGAACTTCTTGATCTCCATTTTCTCGGGCATGGTTTTCTTGTTCTTGGTCGTGGTGTAGAAGTGACCAGTGCCGGCACTGGACTCCAATTTGATTTTTTCGCGGCCGCTTTTTGCCATGATGGTTCCTAATGGGGACGAAAGTCGTTAATGGGGCTTAGAGGGCGTTCTTTTCGCGAAGGTCGGCCAGCACGGCATCAATGCCATTTTTGGTGATCGTGCGCACGGCCGCCGGTGTGACGCGCAGGCGCACCCAGCGATTCTCGCTCTCGACCCAGAAACGCTTGTACTGCACGTTGGGCAGAAACCGGCGTTTGGTCTTGTTGTTGGCGTGGGAAACATTGTTTCCTACGATGGGCTTTTTGCCCGTCACTTGGCATACGCGCGCCATGGCTTAATCCTTCGGTGTTGACGTGGTCACGTGGGGGTTGCCGAATTTCGGCAAAGACCGAGATTCTATGAGAAAACAAGGACTTAGGTCAACTCATGGGTGCGTTCTTGCCGGATTGGCTTGCAGCGGCCGGCTGGGGATTGGCTCTCGATGGGCGTCAGATCGCCCCGACTGACCGGGTGTGGTCGCCGGCCACGATCAGATGATCGAGCAGCGCAATGTCCAGGGTGGCCAGGCTGCGCTTTAAACAGGTGGTTAATAATTGATCAGCGTGGCTGGGCTCGGTGACGCCCGAAGGGTGGTTATGCACGGCGATGACGCTGGCCGCATTCAGTTGCAGGGCGCGCCTGGCGACCTCCCGTGGATAGACGCTGGTCTGGGTCAACGTACCGTAAAAGAGTTTTTCAAACCGAATCAGTCGATGCCGCGTGTCCAGAAACAGCGCGCCAAAGACCTCGGCGCCTAAGCCTCCCAATTGATCCACTAGAAAGCGGGAGACATCGTCGGGCCGATGGATGACCGGTTGGTCCTTCAGCGTTTGGGCGGAGGCGCGCCGGGCCAGTTCTCGAGAGGCTTGAAACCGGGCGGACCGGGCGGCACCAATCCCTTGGGTGGCCTGCAGTTGTTCCCACGGCGCGGCCAGGATGGCCGCGATACTGCCGAAGCGTCCGAGAAGTTCCTCGGCCAGTTGCAACACCGGCTTGCCCGGCTGCCCGGTGCCCAGCAGAACGGCAAAGAGTTCTGCGTCGTTGAGACTCTCTACCCCGAAGGCAAAGAGCTTTTCCCGTGGCCCAGTAGGATTCATCAATGCGCGCCTAAAATGACGAACTATTCATGACTTCCGGTGGGCGGTCTATCGCCCGATTTGCCTATGTCCTTCACCTCGTCTGCATCTCCAGGAATTCAAAATGGGTCCCATGTGACCTTGCACTTTCGGCTCACCTTGTCCGATGGTCAGGTGGTCTTGGATACGTTTTCGGATAAGCCGGCCACCATTCAGGTGGGCGAGGGCCATATCGCCCCCGCGTTGGAGCGTTGTCTGATCGCGTTGCAGGAAGGGGATGAACGCTCCTACACCCTGGCCGCCGACGATGGATTTGGCCCGCGCAATCCCGAGCTCGTGCAGAAAATCAGTAAGGCATTGATGGACAAACATTCCGATCAATCCGACCCGATCGCTCCGGGGGATGTGGTCGAGTTTCCAACGCCCGATGCCAATGGCGGTCGTGTGGCCGGAGTGTTCAAGGGATGGGATGGCGAGGCCGCTATTTTTGACTTCAATCACCCACTGGCCGGTCAGCCATTGACGTTTGATGTGCGTATCATTGGTCTGCTCTGACAAGGTCTGATGTATGCAACCGGTGCGATTTGAAAAACTTCAGGATGTGGTGCTGGCCGAGCCGCGCGGATTCTGTGCGGGGGTAGAGCGTGCCATTGAGATTGTCGAGCGTGCGCTGGAGAAGTTTGGAGCGCCCATCTACGTCCGGCATGAGATTGTGCACAACGATCATGTGGTGACCGATTTACGCAACAAGGGTGCGATTTTTGTCGAGGACTTAGAGCAGGTTCCCGTGGGATCGCGGGTGATCATGAGCGCGCATGGCGTCTCCGTGAAAGTGCGTGATCATGCCGAGCAGCGTCAGTTAGAGGTATTTGATGCCACCTGCCCCCTGGTCACCAAAGTGCACGTCGAGGTTCGAAAGCTTCGTGCGGATGGGTATGAAGTTGTCATGATCGGGCATGCCGGCCACCCGGAAGTGGAGGGCACCATGGGCCAGGTAAGCGGTGGCATGTATCTGGTGGAGGATGTCGCCGGCGTTGAGGCACTTCATGTGGCCACTCCCGATCGACTGGCCTATGTCAGTCAAACCACCTTGTCGGTCGATGACACCCAAGTGATCGTGGAGGCGTTAGAGAAAAAGTTTCCGTCCATCGTTGGCCCGAAGAAAAGCGATATTTGCTATGCCACTCAGAACCGACAGGATGCCGTCAAATTAATGACAAGTGAAGTGGATGTCGTGCTGGTGGTGGGCAGTCCTAGCAGCTCCAATAGCAATCGACTAAAGGAAGTGGCGGAGCGTTTTGGCAAACCCGCCTACCTATTAGGAAGCGCCCGGGAGTTGAAATCCGAATGGCTCAAAGATGCCAAACGCGTTGGCATTACGGCGGGCGCGTCCGCACCGGAAGATCTCGTGCAGGGCCTGCTCGCAGCGGTGGAGGCCTTGGGCGCATCGGCCGTGCATCGTCTGCCGGGAGCCGAGGAGAACGTGCGTTTCCCGATGCCCAAGGGGCTGGCGTAGTCGATCTTTGATAGACTCATGGTCGCGCCGCTTTAGCTCAGTTGGTAGAGCAGCTCCTTCGTAAGGAGAAGGTCGCCAGTTCGAGTCCGGCAAGCGGCACCACTCACGTTGAACTCCTCACGACCCCCTCAGTGCAGAACTTGTCTGCATTTTTACATCACCTGGGAAAAGGATTTTCCGCAGGGATGCAGACTCTACGGGGTGAAGTCGAGGCAGGCCCCATCGATTGCGGTCCGAGAGGCGACCGGCGCCCACTGTCAGTACTGGCAAATTGCCCCTCAGAAGTCGCCCTCATCCAAGGATCCCGCTGAGGGATAATTTCCCCATTCACGGGGGGTAAACCGGCATGACTCTATTGATTCTTGGTGTGGCGTTATTCGTGGCAACGCACTCGTTGCGAATTGTGGCCGACGGTTGGCGTTCACAGATGGTCGCTCGCATGGGCGATAAGCCATGGAAGGGCGTGGTGTCGGTGGTGTCCTTGGTGGGGTTTGTGCTGTTAGTGATGGGCTACGGAGCGGCGCGTCAGGCCCCCATCGTGATCTGGCAGCCGCCGTTTTGGATGTCCCATCTGGTGTCGCTACTGATGTTGGTTGCGTTTATTTTTCTGATCGCGGCCTACATTCCTGGAAACGGTATCAAGGCGCGCGTGGGGCATCCCATGGTGATTTCGGTCAAGATCTGGGCCTTCTCGCATCTGTTGGCCAACGGATCGGTTGCCGATGTTTTACTTTTTGGGGCGCTATTCGTTTGGGCGGTCATGAGCTTTCGGGCGGCGCGGCAGCGTGACCGCCGCGAAGGGATGGTTCGGGCTTCGGGCCAGTTACTGATGACCCTGATCACGGTGGTGGTGGGTGCGTTGTTGTGGGTCTGGTTTGTGTTTCAGGGGCATGCCTGGTTGATTGGCGTGCGGCCTTTGATCATGGGGGCTTAAATGGCGTCATCGAAAAGGATTATTTCTACCGATCAGGCACCCCAGGCAATCGGCACGTACTCTCAGGCCGTGGGCGTGGGGCAGACAGTGTGGTTGTCGGGCCAGATTCCGTTGGATCCGAGCACCATGCAACTGGTGGGCGATGCCACGCCCCAGGGGGTTGCACTGCAGATTCATCAGGTGTTTAAGAACCTTTCGGCGGTTGCGCAGGCTGCCGGTGGTTCGCTGTCTGACGTAGTCAAGCTGAATTTGTTTCTTACGGATCTCGCGCATTTCGCCACGGTGAACGAGATCATGGCGCAGTATTTTCAGCCGCCTTATCCGGCACGCGCTGCGGTGGGTGTGGCGAGTCTTCCGCGTGGTGCTCTATTTGAAGCGGAAGCCGTGTTGGTCATCGGTTAGAGGATGACCCGAGCCGCCCCGTCCGTGCCGCCGGAGAGCCTCAAGAAGTTGGGTCTGCACCGGTGGGAGGATGTGGTGCTGCACTTTCCACTGCGTTACGAAAACGAGTCCGAGGTCCGATCGATCGCATCGGTCCAGCCCGGACAGTTCGTGCAAGTCCAGGTCACGGTCGTGTCTTCGCGCATTGTGTTTCGACCGCGACGAATGCTGCTTGTGGAAGTCGAGGACGAATCCGGGTCTGCCGTGTTGCGGTTCATCTACTTCAAAGATGCACAGCGAATGGCCTACGCGCCCGGATTGAAGTGCCGCATCTTGGGGGAGGCCCGTAAGTCCCTCGCCGGTCTGGAATTTATTCATCCACGCATGCGCACGGGATGGTTGGCGGCGGAGGCGATCGGTGCACAACCCATGGTGCCCGTCTATCCCACGGCGGCAGGAATTTCACAGCTCACGTTGCGTCGGGCGGTTCAGACCGCCTTAACGCGTGCGCTTCCCCATGAATGGTTGCCGCCATCGGTGCTGACAAATTACGGTCTGATGCCGCTACCGGAGGCGATTCGATTAATTCATGCGCCCCCTGCAGATGCGGAACATGGCGGTCTTTTAGCCACCCTGATGGCCCGCGAGGGTGCCGCATGGGATCGTATTCGTTTCGACGAACTCTTAGCCCAACAGTTGTTGCTGCGCCGTGCCCGGCAACTCCGTCGGCACGAGCGGGCTGCATCGCTGGCCAACGGACAGTTGGCACAGCGGTTAATCCGTGGCCTGCCGTTTGCGTTGACCAGTGCCCAACAACGTGTCTGGCGTGAGATTTCGGAGGATCTTCAGCGGGATGTGCCCATGCATCGTTTGCTGCAAGGAGATGTGGGCAGTGGCAAGACGGCCATTGCGGCATTGGCCGCTGCGCAGGCGGCGGGCAGTGGTGCCCAGGTGGCGGTAATGGCCCCGACCGAAATCCTTGCCGAGCAGTTATTTCAGAAATTCTCCGAGTACTTGGCGGCGCTCAAGATTCCGCTCGTGTTGTTAAAGGGGGGGCTCGGACGGGCGGAGCGGACCGAACGGCTGCGTGCAATTGCCCAGGGGGAAATCACGGTGGTGGTCGGTACCCATGCCTTGATTCAGAAGGATGTCGCCTTTGATCGATTGGGTCTGGTGGTGGTGGATGAACAACATCGGTTTGGCGTGGGCCAGCGTTTGGCCCTGCGGGCTCAGGGCCCCGGCACCGTTACCCATTTGCTGGCCATGTCGGCCACACCGATTCCTAGAAGTCTGGCCATGTCGTACATGGCGGACCTCGATGTGTCAGTGTTGGATGAGCGGCCGCCCAATCGTCAGCCCATCACCACCAAACTGATGGCATCCGGCCGACGGGAGGAGCTGCTGGCAAGTCTTCGGCAGTTTTTGGCCGGCGGTGGTCAGGCCTACTGGGTGTGCCCGGTCATCGAAGAGAACCGCACCGAGGGCGAACGGGAGTTGCAAGCGATTGAGACGGCGCAGGCCTGGTTGGCTCCGGAATTTCCGAACGATTTAGTGGTGCTGCACGGGCGCCTGTCGGCCGAAGAAAAGCGGGCGGCGATGGCGGCCTTTGCGGGGGGTGAGAAGCGATTAATGCTGGCCACCACGGTGATCGAAGTCGGGGTGGACGTGCCGAAGGCGACACTGATGGTGATCGAGCACTCGGAGCGTTTTGGGTTGGCGCAGCTTCATCAGCTGCGCGGCCGCATCGGTCGGGGTGGAGGTTCCAGCACGTGCGTGTTGCTTTTTGACGAGCCGCTTTCGGACACGGCCAAAGAGCGCTTGAAAACCTTATACGAGACCTCCGATGGATTTGAGGTCGCCCGCAGGGATTTGGCGATTCGAGGGCCCGGCGAATTTCTCGGGTTGCGACAGTCCGGCGTTCCGACCTTGCGTTACTGTGATCTTGAGCGCGATGCGCTGTGGATCGAACGGGCCGTTGCATTTGGTGCACAATGTGCAGCAGCCGAGCAATCGGGCTCACAGTTGACCGCGCTCGGAGTGACGACCAACGCGTTAGAGGCATTAGTGGCGCGTTGGGCGGCGGGCCGGGAAATACTGTTGTCAAGCGGATAGTCATGACACTCACTGAACTTCGATACATCGTTGCTGTTGCGCGAGAAAAGCATTTTGGCCGTGCTGCGGAAGCCTGTTTTGTCAGTCAACCCACATTGTCGGTGAGTGTCAAAAAGCTGGAGTCGGAACTCGGTGTCATGTTGTTCGAGCGTGGTAGCGCTGAAGTCACGCTCACGCCGATAGGCGAGGAAATCGTGCAACAGGCGCAACGTGTCCTGGATGAGGCCAATCGCATGAAGGAGATCGCGGAACAGGGGCGCGATCCGTTACGCGGAGCCCTGCGCGTCGGCGTGATCTACACGATCGGACCATATCTTCTTCCTCGGATCATCAAGGCCATGATCGATCGGTACCCGCAAATGCCGATGATTCTTCAGGAGAGTTTTACGGTGCGTCTGTTGGATATGATGCGCACCGGCGACGTGGATGTGGCCGTGTTGGCCGAACCATTTGATGACACGGGCCTGAATGTTCAGCCGCTCTATGATGAGGATTTTCTGGTGGCGGTGCCGCCTCAGCACCCTTGGGCGAAACGCTCGTCGATTGCATCGATCGACCTCAAGCAGGAAACGATGTTATTACTCGGCGTGGGGCATTGTTTTCGGGATCAGGTGCTCGAGGTCTGCCCAGAGGCCGCCCGGTTCTCGGCCAATTCGGAGGGCATTCAAAAGACGGTCGAGGGGAGCTCGCTCGAAACCATTCGTCATATGGTGGCCGAGGGGCTTGGCGTGACCGTGTTGCCCAAGATGTCGGCCACCGAAGACGACCCATTACTCACCTTTATCCCATTTGATGCACCCGCCCCACGTCGTCGCGTGGTGCTGGCCTGGCGGAAGTCTTTCTCGCGCGACCGTGCGATCGCCGCATTGCGTGAGGTCATTTTGTCCGTGGATCTACCGGGATGCACAAAATTGTGATGTACAAAACACTGGAACAATCAGTAGGTGCCACGCCGCTGGTGCGGCTTGATCGCATTGCGGGGGCAGTAAATCGCCAGCGCGGTAACGTGATTCTTGGAAAATTAGAGGGCAATAATCCGGCCGGCTCCGTCAAGGACCGCCCGGCAATCGCCATGATCGCGCGCGCGGAAGCCCGTGGCGAGATTCGTCCGGGAGACACCCTGATCGAGGCCACGAGTGGGAATACGGGAATCGCGCTGGCGATGGCCGCGGCGATGCGTGGCTATCGCATGGTGTTGATCATGCCCGATAACCTGTCATTAGAGCGTCGCCAGACCATGAAAGCGTTTGGCGCAGAGTTGTTACTGGTGAGCCAGTTGCAAGGCATGGAAGGGGCGCGTGATCTTGCTGATCAGATGGAGCGTGACGGTAAGGGCAAGGTGTTGAATCAGTTCTCAAATGATGACAATTGGATGGCCCACTACGAGTCGACGGGCCCGGAAATATGGCGGGACACGCAGGGCGGCGTCACTCATTTTGTATCGGCGATGGGGACGACCGGCACCATCACCGGCGTATCCCGCTACCTCAAAGAGAAAAAACCAGAGATCCTGATCGTGGGCGCGCAGCCGGCCGATGGATCGTCGATTCCCGGAATACGCAAGTGGGCGCCGGCCTATGTTCCGCCGATTCGGCAGAAGGCGATTATCGATCGCATCGAGGAAGTCACGCAGGCAGAGGCCGAAGAGATGGCCCGACGTCTGGCGCGCGAGGAGGGGTTGTTTTGTGGCATTTCGGCGGCCGGTGCCGCCATCATCGCGTTACGACTCGCCGAGGAGCTGAAAAACGCCACCATTGTGTTCATCGTCTGCGACCGCGGTGATCGTTACCTGAGCACGGGTGTTTTCCCCGGCTAGTCCGAGAAATGGCGCCTCCGACACGAATCGAACGTGCGACCCTCTCCTTAGGAGGGAGATGCTCTATCCACTGAGCTACGGAGGCGAAAAAGTTTGATCTATCTCCAATTCTGATCTTGGGGCATTCAGAAAA
>JACCDK011489376.1_pt1 | contig 11827 bp, 13 predicted proteins | sample 7445871 | NCBI WGS metagenome assembly JACCDK01 (sample SAMN15323436, study PRJNA562643) | freshwater metagenome | isolation source: river surface water | place: USA:Blue River Watershed | collected 2017-08-15
CAGTACAACTACACAAGCTGGAACACCAACCATTAATGTAAGTGTTAGCGACGACGATGGAGAGGCTGTTACAAGTATTGCACTTTTATCAGGTATCCCAGGAAGTGGAGCTACTCCTACTACACTCACTACAGTCAATAATTCAAACACGCTTACTTATACCCATACTGCATTAGCCAATAGCACCACAAGGTATTATTATGTACAAGTTACACAAGCCGATGGTCATCGTGCTTGGACTTCTCCGATATGGTATACTCGCGATGATGCAGCCTTGCCCATTACACTCATACGTTTTAATGCTGTAGCAAATAATAATAAGTCGGTAAAATTAACTTGGGCAACCGCTACTGAATATAATAACGACCGTTTCGAAATTGAACATTCTATTGATGGAAGTAATTTTAATAAGATTGGAAGTGTAAAAGGTAAACTAAAATCTACCGAATTAAATGAGTATTCATTTGTTCACGAAGAGGTGAATGTGGGGATAAATTACTACCGGTTAAAACAAATAGATGTAGATGGAACTTACACCTATTCTGATTTAGTAGCTGCATCGTTAAAAAGTGAAGAAATTAAATTCAACAATCATATTGTTCGAGAGGGTCAGGTTTCATTTGCTGTTGAATCTCCTTTGAAAGAAGAGGTAGAAATTCGAATCATAGATATCACAGGTAAATTAATTGCAAAAGATATTCATCACTTACAAATAGGACTAAATACGATGGATGTTTACCTGCCAGAAATTCCATCAGGAATTTATACTTGCGTTTTAAAAACGAGTCTGGGTAGCATCAGTTATAAGTGGAAGAAATAAAAAACCACCCCAGGGATGGGATGGTTCAATTTAACGAGCTCTTAAAGAAAATTTTTACCAGCGACCGCCTTTGTTGTTATCGTTGTTGCGCTTGCGTGGAGCACGATCGTTTCCTCCTGCACTACGACTGCTACCGCTTCTGCTGTTCCCAACAGGACGTTCTCTATCGCCACCTCTGCTTCGTTCTCTATCGCCGTATGATTTACCACCGCCTCCGAATGATTTACCACCGCCTCCGAATGATTTACCACCACCCCCGTATGATTTACCACCGCCTCCGAATGATTTACCACCGCTTCTTCTTCCACTTCCGCTATCACGGTCTTTGCGATCGCCATCTTGCGAAATTTCTATGCGTACATTTCTACCCGAGTAATCAGCATTTTTGAAACCTGCTTGTACTTGTGGTAAAACATCATTCTCCACTTCGAAGAATGAATACACACCTTTAATATCTATTCTTCCAACTTTATCGCCACGGATGTTTGCAGTGTTGCAAATGTAACCCAACATATCACCACGCGTAAAGTCATCAACTGATCCTAAGTTAATAAACAAACGAGTATGTGTTGTTGAACTCGAGCGCATACCTCTTTCTGATCTGGTCGACTCATCAGCTTTCGCATTTAAGTCTGGTGCTTTTTTATAGTATTCTAAAAACTGATTGAATTCTAAAGAAGCAAATCGTTTGATCACTTCCTCTTTACTCATGTCGTTAAACTCTGCGTAAATTCTAGGTAAGTATTGCTCAATTTGCGATTCGTTTACCTCTACATTGTGCACTCTGTGTACTAACGAGAATAATTGTTTTTCACAAACATCAAACCCTGTTGGTACTTCAGCTGCCGTAAACTTCTTGCCAATGGTTTTTTCCAACTGACGAATTTTACCAATATCTTTCGATGTAATTAATGCCATTGATACACCCGACTTTCCGGCACGTGCTGTACGACCCGAACGGTGAGTATAGTTTTCAATTTCATCTGGCAATGAATAATGGATAACGTGTGTTACATTGTCAACATCAATACCACGGGCTGCTACATCTGTAGCTACTAATACTTGTAATGATCTATCGCGGAAACGTTTCATTACGCGGTCTCTTTGTTGTTGCGATAAATCGCCATGCAATGAATCGGCGTTGTAGCCATCCTTCATTAAGGCTTCCGCAATTTCTTGCGTTTCAATTTTAGTACGCGAGAACACAATACCAAAAATATCTGGATTGTAATCGACAATACGTTTTAAGGCTGCGTATTTATCTCTCGGACGAACCACATAGTATTCGTGTTCGATGTTTACGTTACCTGTATTTTTTGTACCGACAGTTAATTCAAACGGATTATCCATGTATTTCGCTGCAATTCTGCGAACTTCCGATGGCATGGTTGCCGAAAATAACCAGGTGAATTTCTCCTCTGGTGTAGTCGATAAAATACTGTTGATGTCTTCCTGGAATCCCATGTTCAACATCTCATCTGCTTCGTCTAAGACTACAAATTTCACTTCAGAGAAATTAATAGCTTTACGGTTAAGTACGTCGAGCATACGACCTGGGGTTGCAACTACAATATGCGCACCACGCTTTATGTCGCGTAATTGGTTCACAATACTTGCACCACCATACACTGCTACAATGTTTACATTGCCTAAGTGTTTACTAAAATTTGTTAAATCATTCGCAATCTGCAAACATAACTCACGCGTAGGGCATAAGATTAAGGCTTGCGGAGCATTGATGCGAAGATCTATCTGTTCCAACAGTGGGAGGCCGAATGCGGCAGTTTTCCCTGTTCCTGTTTGTGCCAGACCGACAAAGTCGCGATCTCCCTTTAATAATACTGGGATAGATTGTTCTTGTATAGGCGTCGGCGAGACAAAGCCGAGTTCTGAAATTGCCTGTACAACTTTCGGACTGACACCCAATTGTTCAAATGGGTTCATAAAATGTTATATATTTAAGTACAAGCCACTTGCTTGCGGCGCAAAGGTAGGGATAATAAATTAGAATAGAAAATGTTTCTAGCTTTTGCCCTTTTAAGCTAATAGAGCCCAGTATATGAACTCATAATTTGTTTATTCAACGATTAATTTTTCTAAATAAACATTCGACAAATGCTCGAGTTTAACCAAGTAAATTCCTTGTGCAAAGTTTTTAGTATCCAACTCAAGTAATTTTTCGCGGAGCTCCACTTGCAATATTTTTTGCCCTTTTACATCATAAATGCTGCAAGTGCTTATTCCATCAAAATCGTGTTTAATGCTTACACTGCCAAAACTTGGGTTGGGGTAAATTTTAAAGTTCTTTGCTGATGAGAGTTCTTCGTTTAATCCAGTGCGTTTACAATCGTTACTATCAATCCTACTACTCACCATAATTTCTGAATTACCGCATTTTAATACTTTTTCATATAAATACTTTGATACAAATCGTATGGTTGTATCCATCCACGCTTTTTGTGTAAGCGTTAAACCTGCAAAGGGAACATGGTCGCTACCACAATAGGTGTAAAAATAGTTTTCGTGATTATTTCTTTGTAGATTTTTATGAATACTATAGCTACCATCAACTTCTAATAGGGGTATAACATTTAATAATTTAATTACAGCTGTTCCATAGGGCACCGTTTGATCTGCAGTACCATGCATACTTATCACAACTACATTTTTGTCTTTTGCTTGGATCCATGCAGTATCGCCAATTGCACCACATAAATTGACAACGGCTTTGATTCCATCCGAAGAGTTTGGTAAATTATTGGTTGTTCCTCTGAAATTTCCCAATCCTGTACTACCCACACCAGAATAAGCACTAGTATCTATTAATGGTAATACTTCATTTGGCTGATCTAAAAAAGCGGCATGTAAAGCAGTAAATCCTCCTGCAGACGACCCCCCATAAATAATCATGTTAGTATCAACCTTATATGTTGCTGCATTGGCTTTCATGTATCGAATGGCGGCACGTGCATCTTGCATTGCACGCCATACCGCTCTTGCTGCCGATTGTGTGTTAAACTCTTCCATACCAATGCGGTAATCTTGAGATACACAAACATAACCTCTTTTTGCAAATTCTTTACATAAATAAACTACATCACCATTGGCTTTGGAGCCAGTTACAAAAGAGCCTCCATGCGTAAAAAATACCAATGGTCGTTTCTGCAGAGTGTCGTTGGAAGGCAAATAAATGTCGAGTTTTAAATCTTGTACCAAGGAAGAGGTTGCTGTTACGTTTTGGCCATAAACTAAATTGATTACCGAATCATAACCGAAAATTGGTAATTTATATCTATTACCACCTACACATTGAGCCAATGTAAAATTTACACCAACCTGTGCAATTAATGCTACTAAAAGTAAGACTCTCTTCATTTTCGTGTTATTTATTTTTGTCTAATATTTATTTTCTTTGTACATGGTACTCAGAGCTAATTTTTCTTCTTTTTCGATTTCTCTAACTTCGGTTCAATTATTTTTACAAAAGTTAGAACTGTTTGTTTTTTTGATTTTAAATACAAAACATCATCATCTACTTCATAGCTATCAACCTTTTTCAAGGTGGCAAAAAACTCGTTTTCTATTGCTTCTGTTTCTATGCAGAGCATTTTTGTGCTCATAATATTTTCATTGCATTTTACTTTCTTACCATCGAATAACAAGTTCCCGGTGAAATTATTGCAAATTCCTTTTCCAATAAATTGTCCATTTGGATTAACCCGCACGGTGCACTTTACTTGAACATCTATGCTGTTCATTGTTTTTAACTCCCAATTATTTACATATTTGGCTTCTTTTTTTCCTGAAATTAGGATAATACCCAATGCGAAGGCAGCTAATAAGAGTGATTTTTTCATTAGTAATAACTTAGGTTAACTAAATATAAGAAAAATTAGGCTTAAAGGAAATTATATACACAAAAAAAGTCCTGAAACAATTCTGATCAGGACTTTTTATATTTACCTTCCCTCCATCTATCGCGACACCACCATGCTAGTTCGCCTACAGCGCTGCTTTCAACGCAGAGTCTATCTCGTTCAAGAATTCTTCTGTATATAAGTAATGCTCTCCATGGTTTACTTTATTACCGTAGATACATACGGCTAAGTCTTTGGTCATTTTACCTGACTCAACTACTTCGATACAAACTTTTTCTAAGGTTTGTGCGAAACGAATGAGTTCTTGGTTGTTGTCCAATTGTCCGCGGAAAGCTAAACCTTGTGTCCAAGCAAAAATAGATGCAATTGGATTTGTAGATGTTGGTTTGCCTTGTTGATGATCTCTGTAATGGCGAGTAACAGTACCATGTGCAGCTTCTGCTTCCATGGTTTTACCGTCCGGTGTAATCAAAGCCGATGTCATTAAACCTAATGATCCAAAACCTTGTGCTACTGTATCCGATTGTACGTCGCCATCGTAGTTTTTACATGCCCATACAAAATTTCCGTTCCATTTTAATGCCGATGCTACCATGTCGTCAATTAAACGATGTTCGTAAGTAATGCCTGCTGCATCCATTTTCGATTTGAATTCGTTTTGATAAATTTCTTCGAAAATATCTTTAAAACGTCCATCGTATTTTTTCAAAATGGTATTTTTTGTCGATAAATATAAAGGCCATTTTTTCATCAATGCTTGGTTAAAACAAGCACGTGCAAAACCTTTAATCGATTCATCCGTATTATACATTGCCAAGGCTACACCATCACTTTTAAAATTAAATACTTCGTGCTCAATCACAGTGCCATCTTCGCCTTCAAACTTAATGGTTAATTTTCCTTTGCCCTTCGTTACAAAATCGGTTGCACGGTATTGATCACCAAATGCGTGGCGGCCAATACAAATAGGAGCAGTCCAGTTGGGTACTAATCGTGGAATGTTTTTCATCACAATCGGTTCGCGGAAAACAGTTCCATCTAAAATATTACGGATGGTTCCGTTTGGCGATTTCCACATTTGCTTTAAGTTAAATTCTTTCACACGCGCTTCATCAGGTGTGATGGTCGCACACTTAATTCCTACATTGTATTTCTTAATTGCTTCAGCTGCATCTACTGTTACTTGGTCGTTGGTCTCATCACGGTACTCAATTCCTAAATCGAAATATTTAATATCGATTTCTAAATAAGGAAGAATTAATTTGTCTTTAATGAATTTCCAGATGATGCGGGTCATCTCATCCCCATCCAGTTCTACTACCGGATTAGCTACTTTTATTTTGTTCATGTTGGTTAAAGAAAAAAATTGTTGGTTATTAAAATGATGCCAAAGGTACTCATTTTCTTTTAATTCGGTAACCTCAAGGAGCAGAAAGTAATGAGCACACTAGCATACTAGCATACTAACTAATATCCAAGCCCAATGCATCTCTCAATACCTGTAAATTCTGATTTTTGCTCGCCATGGCTTTGAATTTTTCGGCATTGGTGTATGGCGTATTGTCTTGCTCAGTGGTATTCATCTCTATCACAAAATCGATGTTGTAATTTTGTAATTTATCTCTCAAATAGCTTGCAATAAAAGGTTTCTCCGACTGAAAGAGTTCAAGCTGAATCTTGTTGTTAAAGGAAAGATGAATGTTTGTATTGTCTTTTAACACAGGTTGTAAATTTGCAATCATCACATTAATGGATGCCTGATTTTTGGAGGCTATTTGTGCAATAGCTTCGTCCCAATAATGCTTGAAATCGCCGTACGAAAAGTCTTGTGTAGGAAGAACGGCTTCCTCCTGTTTTTCCTCCTTTTTCAACTCAAACTTTCCCGACTTAATATCGGCGATGCTTGGAAGTTTAATAGCTGGTTTCTTAGTTGTGCTTGCGTTCGATTTTAAAGGGCTACCAGAAGTAGGAGCTACAGCAATAGGTGCTTCTTCTTTTTTTATTTCTGTTGATGAGAGCGCTGGTTTTACTTCCACCGCTTCATTACTCATTTTTTTTTTACCGCCTGCGAATCGTCAGGAAGTTGAGCCATGTTTAATGCCGATGTAATGTGGCACATTTTCATAAATGCTAACTCCACGTGCAATCGTTGGTTTTTACTTTGTTTATAATGTATGTCGCATTGGTTAGCAATATTCAGAGCCGATAGCAAGAGCGATATCGAACATTTTGTGCTTTGTGCTAAATAACGTTGCTTTAATTGTTCACTCACTTTTAATAGCTGAACCGTTGCTGGATCCTTTGCTACCAATAAGTTTCGGAAGTGTTCGCTTAAACCATTGATGCAATTGTTTCCATCAAAACCTTTTTGCAAAATTTCATCGAAAGTTAGTAAAATGTCTTTCACACTTTGATTTAATATTGCATCCGTAATTTTAAAGTAATAATCGTAATCAAGAATGTTAAGGTTATCGATCACCGATTGGTACGTTAAATGCTGTCCCGCAAAAGATACAATTTGGTCGAAAATCGAAAGGGCGTCACGCAAAGCACCGTCGGCTTTTTGAGCAATAACATGCAAAGCTTCAGCATCCGCTTCAATTTTTTCGCTGTTCGAAATAAACTGTAAATGATGAGCGATGTCTTCGACTTGAATTCGATTAAAATCAAAAATCTGACAACGCGATAGTATGGTTGGGATGATTTTGTGCTTCTCGGTAGTCGCCAAAATAAAAATAGCATACGAAGGAGGTTCTTCCAATGTTTTTAAGAAGGCATTAAATGCACTCGTGGTAAGCATGTGAACCTCATCTATGATATAGATTTTATATTTTCCTGATGGAGGAGCAAAGCGAACTTGTTCTACTAAGTTACGGATATCGTCAACAGAGTTGTTAGAAGCCGCATCGAGCTCATGAATGTTTAAAGAAGTACCATTTCTGAACGAAACGCAAGACTCACATTGGTCACATGCTTCCATGTCGGAAGTAGGGTTGGTACAATTAATTGTTTTAGCAAGAATTCTCGCACAAGTAGTCTTACCAACACCCCTTGGTCCGCAAAACAAAAAGGCTTGGGCCAAGTGATTGTTTTTAATAGCATTCTTTAAAGTATTGGTTATATGCGACTGCCCCACCACTGTATTAAACACAGCCGGGCGATATTTACGAGCCGAAACAATGAAATTCTCCACGGGGCTAAAATATGAAATTGTATCGAGTATCAAGTATCGAGTATCAAGAAATTTTTCTATTATTGTTCCCTGTACTCAATACTCAATACTTAATACTCAATACAAAAAATGGCATTCGAATTTCACACCGATTGGGACGTATATTTTAATCAGCAATACGAAAATTCTAAGAATTACGTCTTGCCATTTATTGCGCAATCGAAAAAAGTGGATGCTAACACCAAGGTCATGGAAATTGGTTGTGGCGAAGGGGGTGTATTAAAGGCATTTACGGAATTAGGTTGCAATGTAGTGGGGGTCGATTTAGAGCCATCGAGGGTAGAAAAAGCTGAGCATTACATGCGCGTGTATGTCGATAAAGGTTTGGCCAGGTTTATTGCCAAAAATATCTATGATGTTGATTTTGAGAAGGATTTTGCCAATCAGTTTGATGTAATCATTCTTAAGGACTCTATCGAACACATACCTGAGCAGGAGAAAATTATTGCACAACTTAAAAAGTATTTAGCAAAAGAGGGGGTCATTTTCTTTGGTTTTCCGCCTTGGTATATGCCATTTGGTGGACATCAGCAAATTTGTAAGAATAAGTGGTTGAGTAAATTACCCTATTACCATTTATTACCTACCGGACTGTATAAATGGATATTAGAGAGGGCAGGGGAACACCCGGCTGCGGTAAAAGAGCTTTTAGAAATCAAAGAAACGGGCATCAGCATCGAGCGATTTGAGCGCATTTGTAAGCAAACTGGGTATACTATTTTACAAAAGAATCATTACCTCATCAACCCGATATATCGTTATAAATTTAAGTTAGAACCGCGTTTACAGCTCCCAATCGTGCGTAATGTGCCATTTTTGAGGAATTTTGCAACTACTTGCGTGTATTATTTGGTAGCTAGTCATTAGTCTTTAGTCTTTAGAATGGTAATAATTTACTTTGTCTAACTACTAATGACTATAGACTAAAGACTCAAAAAAAACTTGCATATTTCTAATCCATTCGCTACATTTGCAGCCCTTTAAAGCGGGAAATCAATTAATTAAATAAATAAAAAGCAAAGTAACACAATGAAAAATTACGAAACGTTAATCGTTGTGACCCCTTTGTTATCAGAAGAACAAATGAAAGAGGTTGTTGCCAAATTCAAGAAAGTTTTGACTGATAACGGTGCCGAAATTGTCGCAGAAGACAATTGGGGTCTGAAAAAACTAGCTTATCCTATTCAAAAGAAATCTACGGGTTTCTATCATTTGACTGAGTTTAAAGCTGACGGTGCCTTAATTAACAAATTAGAAGTAGAGTATAAGCGTGATGAGCGTATTATGCGTTTCTTAACGGTAGCTTTAGATAAGCACGCAGTAGCGTACAATGATCGTAAGCGTAACGGACAATTAGCTCCACTTCCAAAAAGAACTAAAGCAGTAGAGGAGGCAAACTAAAATGGCAAAAGAAAACATTAGCTACGTAACAGCTCCCAAGGTGGAGGACACACGTAAAAAATACTGCCGTTTTAAGAAAAACGGTATCAAGTATATCGATTACAAAGACGCAAACTTCTTGTTGAAGTTCATCAACGACCAAGGTAAAATTTTACCACGTCGTTTAACAGGTACATCATTGAAGTATCAACGTAAAGTTGCTCAAGCAGTGAAACGTGCTCGTCACATCGGTGTATTACCTTATGTTGCAGATTCATTGAAATAAGGAGGGATACGAAATGGAAGTTATATTAAAACAAGATATTAAGAATTTGGGTTACAAAGACGATGTCGTTAGAGTAAAAGATGGTTACGGACGTAATTACCTTATCCCAAAAGGTTATGCTGTATTAGCTACAGATTCTAACCGTAAAATATTAGCGGAAAATATCCGTCAAGCACAGTTCAAACAAGATCGTATTAAGAAAGACGCAGAAACAATTGCGGCTGGTTTACAAAATTTTTCGGTATCCATTGGTGCTAAAGCAGGTGAATCAGGTAAAATTTTCGGAGCTGTTAATACTATTCAGTTTGCTGAAGCATTGAAAAAATTAGGTTTCGACGTAGATCGTAAGAGAATTACATTTGAAACTGATGTTAAATTCTTAGGTAGCTATGTGGCTAACTTGAACTTACACAAAGATGTGAAAATTCAGGTTCCATTTGAAGTAGTAGCTGAGTAATTTAAGTATATTATTTTTGGGAGACCCTTTCGAGCAATCGGGAGGGTCTTTTTGTTAATTGTTAATTGTTAATTGTTAATTGTTAATTAAGGATTGCACTAACATTTGTGTTTAATTAACCATTCACAATTAACCATTCACAATTCTTAAAGCTTCTCTTTTAGCTAGCCCTTTCAACTCTTGCTCTTCCACAAAATCTCTTACCATGTTGGGATGTTTTTCAGAGATTTGTCGTAACGACCAACCGATGGCTTTTTGAATGAAAAACTCAGGGTCTTTTTTATTAAGAATGATGTTGGAGAATAATAATTCGAAATTGCACTCTTCTCTATAAAATAATTGAAAGATGATGGAAGTTCTTCTACGCCACATATAAGGATCAGTAGCATATTCTTTCATACGAGTTTCTAATTTATTTCTGTGTTGAAATACATACTCACCAATTAATTTGGTTGCGATTACATCCACACTGTCCCACCACGATTTATCACAAAGCATGTACTCGAAAAAATCGAAGTAGGCAGGTGTCCATTTTCTTTTTGCTTTTACTAATAGTTCAATGGCAGTATACTGATATTCTCGCTCTGGTAATTCCCAAAATTCTTTAGCCATCTCTAGAATATCTTCCGACGAATATTTTTTTATTTCAAGAAAATAAGGTTTTAAAATCTCCGTACGAATAGGTTTTTTAATACCTAAAAACGGAAAGTTATTTTTCATGTAAGCAGCCATTGCTTTCGCATCTTCAGCATTTGCTACTTCCTGGAAGAGTTCTTTTATTTCTTGTACTAGCATGGTTTTTAGTCGTTAGTCTTTAGTCTTTAGAGGGTAACATTAGAGCTCAATAACTCAATAACATAATAACTCAATAACTTATTTAACAATTAAAACTTCGGCTTCCCCACATACCGCATCGCCTTCAAAATTCGATACTGTCTCTTTTGTATGTAAGCGTTGGGTTTGGAGGCCGACCATTTACGAGGGTTGGGGAGTATAGCGGCTATGGCTGTCGATTCTCTTTTCGATAATTTTTTGGCAGATTTTTTAAAGTAATGTTGTGCTGCTGCTTCTATTCCATAAATACCGTCGCCCATTTCAATGCAATTTAAATACACTTCCATGATTCGTTCCTTGCTCCAAAACACTTCAATGAGCACGGTAAAGTATGCTTCTAATCCTTTACGAAAATAGGAGCGGGCTGGCCATAAAAAAACATTCTTGGCTACTTGTTGTGAAATGGTAGAACCTCCTTTGGTTCGTTTACTTTTCTGGTTGAATTTATAGGCTTTCTGCATTGCCTCTATGTCGAAACCGTGATGGTCTAAAAAGCGACCATCTTCGGAAGCAATCGCTGCGCGTGTCATGAACGATGAAATTTCATCGATGCTCACCCAATCTTTCTTAAGCGTTATTTTTTCACCATCCATTTTCTGCTCTACCAATCGCTGAACCATAAGGAACGTAATAGGAGGGGGAAGGAATAGATAAATAATAGTTAATGAAATGCTAATCGCGAAAAAATAAAGTAAAATCTTACTGAATATTCTGATTAGTTTTTTTTTCATTCTGATATTAGTATTTAGTAGCTGGTATCTAGTATTTAGTTGCTGGTATCTGTACTAGGTACAAGCTACTAGATACAAGCTACTAATATTTATTAAGGTGCTTCAAGTAAATTAATTCTTCTTTTGTTAACATTCGTGAACGACCTCGAGGTAAATCTTTTTTGGTTAAACCTGCATATACTACACGATCTAGTTTCACTACTTCGTAA
>JACCDK012111682.1_pt1 | contig 11827 bp, 11 predicted proteins | sample 7445871 | NCBI WGS metagenome assembly JACCDK01 (sample SAMN15323436, study PRJNA562643) | freshwater metagenome | isolation source: river surface water | place: USA:Blue River Watershed | collected 2017-08-15
GGCTTTACCGCTATGCACGCTTGGCGGTACAGGTGTTTTTGGTGGTGGGCGGCTATTTGGCGGCACAGTCGGTCATGCACAAACCCATCACACACCCCGTCCAACACATCGCGAAACGCTTTTTACGGTTGGTGCCTTTCTATGTGTTGGCATTGGCCTTGATCAGCTTAGCCGTCGCCATGTCACGTCAGACCATTCATGCGCCTTGGTTGCCCAGCGAACCCACGGGATGGCAATTTTTAGCGCACGCGCTGTTGCTACACGATGTCTTGGGGTTTGAAGCTTTGTCCAGTGGCGCTTGGTATGTGGCCATCGACTTTCAACTTTATGCCCTGCTGATGGTGTTGTGTCACACCCTGCATACGGACGAGCACCGACGCTTGTCTCTGGGTTTGGCTTTGCTTTGTGTCGCGTCTATGTGGGGATTCAACCGCATCGATGAACTGGACATGTGGGCCATCTATTTTTTTGGGGCTTATGGCCTGGGAGTGCTGGCGGCGTGGGCCAAACGCTCCCCCTTTGAGGCATGGGTGTTTTGGTTCACTGCATTGATGGCCTTAGGCGCGCTATGGGTAGAGTACCGCACACGCCTCTCGGTAGCACTGGTCACGGCCATTTGGCTGGTCATCAAACCCAGGGGGTCGATACGCTGGACACCCATGAAACGTGTGGTTCATCGCTTGTCCAACAGCGCTTATGTGCTATTTTTGATGCACTTTGGCGTGATTGTGCTGTTCAGTGCGATCTGGAACTACGGCCAGCTTAATGGCCCCCACATGGCATTGGGTTTGACCACATTGGCTTGGCTATTCTGCGTTGGACTCGGTTTGTTCTTGCATGAGAAAGCAGAAGTTCCAATTCATCATTGGGTTTCGGAAAAATCCAAACAACTGATAGGACGTTTCTCAGCCCGCGCTTGAGCGTTCACGCCGTTCGATGCGCCCGCATACGCTGCCACGCACAGACGCAGGCAAGAAGCGCCGTCGCAATGGACAAGGCGTAGACAGATGACAAGCCCCAGGCATCGCTCAACGCAGCCCCGCCTAATGCCCCCAGTACGCCGGGGACACCATAGCCAATCGAGGCATACAGGGCTTGCCCCCGCCCTCTCAAGCGACCAGGAAAATGGTGCGATAACAAGGCAATGCAAACTGTGTGCTGCGTCGCAAAGGTCAAGGCGTGCAGCAATTGCGCAAACAACAACACCCCAAGCCAATCAGCGGCCCATGTCGTGAGGGTCATTCTCAGCACCATGGCCAATGAACAAATCAACATCCATGTGGACAAGCTGAAAGCAGGCAACCAACGGCTTTGGGTGAAGAACCACACAATTTCCGCGGAAACGGACACCGCCCACATCACACCAATCATGGTTTTGCTGTAACCCAGCTCGTCCAAATACAAGGAGAAAAATACGTAAATCCCAATGTGTGACAACACATGGAAAAAGACAGTGGCAAAAAACCACTGCACTTCGCGTTGCCGCAGCACCGACATGACGGGGGGACGTGCCTCGTCATGTCGAACGATCTCTTTGCGATTGGGCAACCACCACACACTCAGATTCAACGCCAGCAAGGAACACAGGGACCACACAGGAAAACTCTGCATGCCTTGGTGCTCAAACCAAGCGCCAGCTGCCAAGGCCGTGACCAAAAAGCCCAACGAACCCCACAAACGAACACGACCGTAACGACGTGAATCAAAACCTTGATCCGTGCTCACCAAATGAGCCAAAGCGGCTTCGCTCATCGGCATCATGGCGCTGGTGTGAATGAACATGAGCAACAGCACCACACCAATCCACCCAACCGAGCCAGGAACTAGCAAGCCCATGGCGCAGACCAAGGCAGCGCCCGCGCAAAAGCGCAACAACTTCACACGCTCCCCTGTGTGGTCACTTAACCACCCCCATGCATATGGCGCCAACACACGCGTCACTGCTTGCACTGCCGTGAGTAAACCGATCACGGTGATGGAAAAGCCCAAGTCCTTGAGCCACAAGGGCAAGTAAGGATTGAAGAAACCAATATGGGCGAAGTAGCTGGCAGACAGCGCTGCAAACGGAAACAGCTGCTGACGAGAAAGCGCGGCACTCAAAGCAAACTGACTTGCAGAAACGTCTTAACCACCGATATGACCAGGTATCGCGGGCATCGCCAACTGCACATCACCACACTGGGCGCGGTGACGCAAGGCATGGTCCATCACCACCAAGGCCAGCAAAGCCTCGGCAATCGGCGTGGCGCGAATGCCCACACAGGGGTCATGACGGCCCTTGGTGACCACTTGGGTCGTCTGACTGTTTTGGTCAATCGACTCACGTGGGCTCAAGATGGAACTGGTGGGCTTGATGGCGATGCTGACCTCGAGGTCTTGCCCTGTGCTGATGCCACCTAATACACCACCCGCATTGTTGGTGCGAAAGCCTTGCGCCGTGAGCGAGTCGCCATGGGTGGTGCCCCGTTGCGCCACGCTGGCAAAACCAGCACCAATCTCCACACCCTTGACGGCGTTGAGGCCCATCATCGCGTAAGCAATGTCGGCATCGATGCGGTCGTAGATGGGTTGCCCCAAGCCCACTGGCATGCCGGAGGCCACGACACGGATGCGGGCACCACAAGAATCACCTGCTTTGCGCAAACTGTCCATGTAGTCTTCCAACGCTTGCACATCGGCGCAGGGGGCGTAAAACGGGTTGTGGCTGACGTGTTCCCAACTCTCAAAGGGAATCGGCAATTCGCCAATCTGCGTCATGCAACCATAAAACGTAGTGCCATATTTTTCTTTGAGCCATTTCTTGGCCACCGCACCTGCCGCCACCGTAGGCGCCGTCAACCGTGCAGAAGAACGACCGCCGCCACGCGGATCCCGAATACCGAACTTTTGAAAATAGGTGTAGTCCGCATGACCGGGGCGGAAAGTTTGCAAGAGATTGCCATAGTCTTTGCTGCGTTGGTCGGTGTTTTGAATCAACAACGCAATCGGTGTGCCGGTGGTTTTCCCCTCGTACACCCCCGACAAAATTTGCACTTGATCGGGTTCGTTGCGTTGGGTCACATGGCGGCTGGTGCCAGGGCGGCGACGGTCTAAGTCGTGCTGGATATCGGCCTCGCAAAGCGACATGCCCGGCGGGCAGCCATCAATCACGCAGCCAATGGCTGGGCCGTGGGATTCACCAAAGTTGGTGACGGTGAAAAGGGTTCCAAAGGTATTGCCGCTCATGGGGTGAGATTATCCCACCACCCTGAGCTGCCACCGATCACTTGTCGTCAGGATCTGGGGTGCCGCTGGGCCAATCTTTGATATAGGCCTTGAGCATCTTGTTCTCAAAGTTTTGGCTGTCCACCACCGACTTGGCGACGTCGTAAAAACTGATCACGCCTTGCAACTGACGATTGCCGATCACCGGCATGTAACGGGCATGACTCTCGAGCATCATGCGGCGCACGTCGTCGATGTCGGTTTCAGGGGTGCATGTGAGCGGATGGTCATCCATGGCGCTGCGAACGGTGTAATCCCCCAATGCGCCACCGTTGCGATGCAAGGCTTGGATCACTTCGCGAAAGGTCAGCAACCCCACCAAATCGCCGTGTTCCATCACCAACAAAGAGCCCATGTCTTTTTCAGCCATGACATTGACCGCAACCACCAAGGGCTCCATCGGATCGATGGTGAACAAGGTGCCGCCGCTTTGGCCTTTGACGCGCAAAATATCGCTGACTTTCATGGTTCTTCTCCTGCAGTGGAGTTTCAAATATAGCCCACAATAGCCATCAAAATTTGTGACGATGACCCCCGAGGAAACCATGCCCGGCTACAACGACCCCAGTTTCGACACGCTCGCTTTGCATGCAGGTGCTTCACCCGACCCGACCACGGGTGCGCGCGCCGTGCCCATTCACCTCACGACCTCGTTTGTATTCGAGTCCAGCGACCATGCGGCGTCACTGTTTAATTTAGAGCGTGCGGGCCATGTCTACAGCCGCATCAACAACCCTACCAATGCAGTCCTGGAGCAGCGCGTAGCCGCACTTGAGGGCGGCATTGGCGCCATCACCACGGCGAGTGGGCAAGCGGCCCTGCACTTGGCCATCGCCACATTAATGGGCGCGGGTTCACATATTGTGGCCAGCACAGCCTTGTATGGGGGATCGCACAATTTGCTGCACTACACCCTCAAACGCTTTGGCATTGACACCACGTTTGTGCCCCCCCACGACTTGGATGCATGGCGCGCAGCCGTGCGGCCCAACACACGGCTGTTTTTTGGTGAGACGGTGGGCAACCCTGGCCTCGATGTGTTGAACACGCCCGAGATTGCACAAATCGCGCACGATACTGGCGCACCCTTGCTGGTCGACAGCACTCTGACCACCCCTTACTTGGTCAAACCCCTCGAGATGGGCGCCGATCTGGTCTACCACTCGGCCACCAAATTTCTCAGTGGTCATGGCACGGTGATTGGTGGCGTGGTGGTAGATGGCGGCAGTTTTGATTGGGAAAAAAGTGGCAAATTCCCAGAGCTGACGCAAGCCTATGAAGGCTTTCACAACATGGTCTTCACTGAAGAAAGCACCATCGGCGCATTCTTGCTGCGCGCGCGACGCGAAGGCTTGCGCGACTTCGGGGCTTGCATGAGTCCGCACAGTGCTTGGCTGATTTTGCAAGGCATTGAAACGCTTTCCCTGCGCATGGAACGTCACATGGCCAATACCGAAAAGGTCGTGCAGTTTTTAGCCAGTCATCCCTTGGTCAGCCGTGTGGGACACCCGCTGATGACAGACCACCCCAGCCATGCGCTGGCCGAAAAATTGCTGCGATTTGGTGCACGCGGTGCAGGCTCTGTGTTCAGCTTTGACATCCAAGGCTCGCGTGCACAAGGCAAGGCATTTATTGAAGCGCTCAAAATTTTCAGCCATTTGGCCAATGTGGGCGATTGCCGCAGTTTGGTGATTCACCCCGCAAGCACCACGCATTTCCGCATGAGTGATGAAGCACTGAGCGCTGCGGGCATTGGCCCAGGCACGATCCGTTTGTCGATTGGACTAGAAGACGCGGCCGATTTGATCGACGATTTGAAACGCGCCTTGAAAGCCGCAGAGAAAGCGGGTGCATGATGCAATTCACCTTGAAAGACCGTGCTGGCACCCACTACGACATCTACGCCTACACCGGTGGCAAAGCCTTGGATCCCAAGCAACCCACCTTGATATTTATTCACGGCGTACTCAACGACCACAGCGTTTGGATTTTGCAAACGCGTTATTTGGCCCACCATGGCTTCAATGTGTTGGCCGTCGATCTTCCCGGTCACGGACGCAGTGGCGGTGAAGCGCCAGCGAGCGTTGAAGAAGCGGCTGATTTCATTGAGGCCTTGATGGATGCGGCAGGCCTGCAACAAGCCGCGTTGATCGGCCACAGTTGGGGCTCGTTGATTGCGCTGGAATGTGCGGCACGCCTGAAAGACCGAATTACACACGCTGCCTTGGTGGGTACGGCCTACCCCATGAAGGTGTCGCCTGCTTTGATCGAAGCCTCACTGCATGAGCCGATGAAAGCACTTCAAATGGTGAATGTTTTTTCACGCGCCACACTGGCCGCACCGCCCTCGGCCTTGGGCCCAGGCACCTGGGTTTATGGTGCGTCCATGGCCCTCGGTCGGCGCGTCTTGGCCAGTAACAAGCAGGTGAATATTTTCCACCGCGGTTTTGTGGCCTGCGACAGTTACAGCCATGGCTTAGAGGCCATGGCCGAGGTGAGCTGCCCTATTTTGTTTGTGTTGGGTGCGCTTGACCAAATGACGCCAGCGCGTGCTGCCAAGTCCTTGATCGATCAAGCCCAAGCCAAGGGTAAAAAATTTGACGTGGTCACCGTCCCCATGGGGCACCATCAAATGAGTGAGTCACCCGAAGAAACGCTGAATGCGCTCAAGGTGTTCTTGCGCGTGAAGGGCTAAGACAGAGCCCCCTCAAAGCACATCGCGCAAACGCAAGTCTTGCCACTTCATCCATAAGCCCTCGGCCTCAGGGCTTCGTACCAAGAGCAAGCGCTCCATCAAAGGCGCAAGCGGTGTGCGATGCGGATCAGCCAACAACACATAACGTGCTTCTTTGACGTGGCTTTGGCGCGCATCCACCGACTCGCTCAAGCGTGCAATCCAATCCAAATCAACCAAAGCGGCCAACACATCTTCAATCTGAAGTGGATCCAATGCCAAGTCCTGGCATAACACGCTCAAACTTGCGCCATGCTCATCGGTGCTTCGCGCCACTTGCAAACGTTGCAACACCTCCACGGCCAGCTGGAACCGCCAGCCCACGCTGCGGCCATCGCGTGAAATACCACCCAGCAAGCTGGGCAAGTTGGCCACCAATACGGCACCAATCAACACAATGGACCAAGCCAAATAAATCCAGACCAGCAAAATTGGCACGGTCGCAAAAGCCCCGTACACGACTGAATAGGTGGGCATCTGTCCGAAGTAATAAGCCAACACTTTGCGGGCAATTTCAGTCGCGGCTGCCACCCACACACCACCGACCAAGGCATGGCTCCAACGCACTTGCGTGTAAGGCACGTAGCGATAGAGTGCACTGACGGCCCATGCGAGCAATAAAAATTCCAAGCTGCTGAACACCCATCGCAAACTGCCAAAACCTGGGGGTGCCACGCCACGTGAGGCCGCGACGAATTCCGACATGATGACCAGACTGGCGCCCATCAGCAGAGGGCCCAAAGTGATTGCCGTCCAATACAGCAGCATGCTGTGCGCCAAGGGCCGACGTTTGCGCACACGCCAAATGGCATTCAGCGTTCGGTCAATTGTGAAGACCAAGGCCAAGGCCGACAGCAACAAGGCCGTGACACCAGCCGCGCCCAAGCGACTGGCCTTGCTGGCAAACAAAGTCAAGTAGCCCAAGACTTGACGCGAAATATTGTCTGGAACCAAACTCTCCACCAAACGTTTTTGCAACACGGTTTGGAAATCACCAAACATGGGAAAAGCCGTGAACACAGCCAGTGCCACCGTCACCATGGGGACTAAGGCAATGGTGGTCGTGAAGGTCAAACTACCCGCCGTTTGGCCCAGTCTGTCCTCGCGAAAACGCTGACGCAGGGTACGCGCGGTGTTGCGCCAGGGGAATCGTGAGAGCCGATCAAAAAAGACTTGGAGTTGCGGGACAATCATGAACCGAATCATCCCACTTTCTATGCACGACATCACGCCTGCCCCCCAAGAAAATTCAACGCGTCATGTGACGCTCACTCGCTTTTTGGCTGTAAGCAGCCTGATGGGCCTGATCGTGCTGGGCTTGGCGTGGGAGTTATGGCTCGCGCCGTTGCGCCCAGGCGGGACGCTGCTGGCCCTGAAGGTTTTGCCGCTGTGCTTTCCCCTGACAGGCTTGCTGAAAAATCGCATGTACACCTACCGCTGGTTGAGCTTGCTGATTTGGCTCTACTTCACCGAAGGGGTGGTCCGGGCCTGGGGCGATGCACCACCCAGCAACTACTTGGCACTGGCAGAGATTTTTTTGTGTCTCGTTTTGTTTATGGCATGTGCCTTGCACGTTCGCTTGCGCCTGAAGCACGCGAAGAAAAACTCAACCACTGAACCCACCTCAGCCTAGATGTCTCATGTCGAACACGGCGCCACACCCACTTCTCCAAACCCTTCGTGAACGCTTGGGCCACGCCCACGTGCTGACGGCAGACCAAACCGACTTGTCGAGCTACGAACAAGACTGGCGCAAACGCATTCGTGGCAAAGCCTTGGCCGTGGTGCGACCTGCCAACACGCTGGAAGTGTCAGACGTCATCAAGGCATGCGCACAAGCCCGCGTGAGCGTTGTGCCGCAGGGTGGAAACACAGGCTTGGTGGTGGGGTCAATTCCAGATGCGTCAGGCACCCAAGTGCTCTTGAGTTTGCAACGGATGAATGCAGTACGCCACATCGACACCGACAACCTCACGCTCACCGTCGAAGCTGGATGTATTTTGCAAAACGTCCAACAGGCCGCTGAGCAAGCGGGGTTTTTATTTCCCCTCAGTCTGGGCGCTGAAGGCAGTTGCACCATTGGTGGCAACTTAGCGACCAATGCGGGTGGAACCCAAGTGCTGCGCTACGGCAACGCGCGAGATTTATGCCTTGGACTTGAAGTGGTCACCGCCACGGGCGATGTACTCCATGGGTTGAGCGGTCTGCGCAAAGACAATACCGGCTATGACCTGCGCAACCTCATGATTGGCAGCGAAGGAACGCTCGGCATCATCACAGCGGCCACGCTCAAGCTGTTCCCAATGCCTGCGGCGCAATTGACCGCATGGGCTGCCGTGCCCTCGGTGGCCGACGCGGTCAAATTGCTCGGTTTGGCTCACCAACACTTGGGCGCGGGCTTGACAGGTTTTGAAATGATGGGGCAATTTGCGCTGAGCTTGGTGGACAAACACTATGCCCACTTGCGCGTGCCTTTGTGGCAAGACAGTCCTTATTGCGTGCTGCTGGAAAACTCAGACAGCGAATCCGAAGCGCATGCACGTGAACGCTTTGAGCATTTGTTAGAGCTGGCCTTCAACGATGGATGTGTGCGCGATGCGATCGTGGCAGAAAGCCTCAGTCAAACACGTAATTTGTGGCATATCCGCGAGAGCATCACCTTGGCGCAAGCGGATGAGGGGCTGAACATCAAGCACGACATCTCTGTGCCGATTTCGTCGATCCCAGATTTTGTGGCACAGACCGATGCGCTTCTCAAGAAAGAAATTGCAGGCGTTCGCTTGGTGAACTTTGGCCATTTGGGTGACGGCAACTTGCATTACAACGTGCAAGCGCCAGAAGGCGCAGATACTGCTGCATTTTTGCGTGAGCACGAAGACACCGTGAACACCTTGGTATACCAATCCGTGAGGAAGTTTGGGGGATCCATCTCGGCAGAACACGGCGTAGGCAGCATGAAGGTCGACAGCTTGCCCGACTACAAAGATCCCGTGGCCTTGCATTGCATGCAACACATCAAACACGCGCTCGACCCTCAAGGCCTGCTCAATCCTGGACGCGTGGTGCGCTGATCAAACCTGCGACACGGGTTTGGGCAGGTCGATCTCGTGCAGCATGTCGATCAAATCTGGCAAAGTTTGCGCAGCCATCTTGTCCATCACGCGTGCCCGATGCAGTTTGATGGTGGCCGGAGCCGCGCCATCCATGTTCGAGATTTGTTGGTTCGAGTAGCCGCGTACCATCCAGTGACAGACCTCTAATTCGCGCGGCGTCAGGCGTTTCAAACGGTCAGACACTTGCTCTAACTTCACCGCCTCGACCGCCGCTTTTTCGGACAAGCCCATGGCGCGCGCAACGACATCCAACAAAGCTTGCGCAGTGAAGGGCTTGAGCAAGAAATCAACCGCCCCTTGTTTCATGGCCGCAATGATTTCTTCAGGTCTGCTGTCCCCGCTGGCAAAGACAACGGGCACATGTTTCGCCAAGGTATGGAGTTGCTTTTGCAATGCCACTCCGGTTGTGCCTGGCATGCGCATGTCGATCAACATCACCGCAGGACTCGGAACGATCGGATTTGCAAGAAATGCATCGGCCGAGGCATGCAACACAACGTCATAACCGGATCGCTCCAAGAGCGTTGCAAGACTGGATCTGACCGACGGGTCGTCGTCAATCACCACCACGTGACCTAGGCGAGAAGATATGTCATTGATTTTTGACATCATCTGCATTGCTCATCATGCCGTACAACTTGGCCCCATGTTCAATGGCCATGGTGGCGTAAGAAATATTGCCTTTCACTTCGGCACCCGCATGCAATTCGACACGCCCTGTCGACGCGATATTGCCAGTGACCAAGCCGTTGACCACTGCTTCTTGGGCACTGATGTCACCTTCGACATGGGCTTGTGACAACACGGACAGCTGTGCATGTGGGCTGCCGTTGACGTCGATATTGCCCACAACATGCCCTTTGAGTTGCACCTGATCTTGCGACACGATGTTGCCCACCACCACAGCCGATTGACCAATGATGGTGTGTTCCGCTGGCATGGCCTTCGGTGATTGTCCAAATTTCATTTTTTTGAACATCTTGTACTCAGCGCGATAGCGGCAATTCAATCAATTTGATGCGATTGGCCGTCGCATCAGGCAGGGTCACGCGTCCGCCCTGAAAATAGACTTGGATTTTCTGCAAGCTGGGCGCAGAGATTTGCCAAGGCGGTGCGCCATACACGCTCCGATTTTCTCCCGCTTTCAGTGACAAAGACGTGGCCTTTTTAAGACCGTCGACCAGACATACTTCTGTCTCAGCAATGCTGACCAAATATACGTAACGACCTTCTTTGTTTGCAGCGTAAGACGTCAATTCAGGCAGCACGTCGTCGGTGTAAACACAGTTCGCCGATGCTGTTGAACTCGCAACCGCGGGGGACGCAACGGGCGCGCTTGCGACAGACGCAATTGGCATTACCGCCACTGGCGCAGCGACCACCACAGGCTCAGGGTCTGCAACAACAGGCGCAGAGGGTGCGGATTTTGTCACCAACATTTGCGCCACATTCTTTTGCTGTCCAAAATTGATGAACAACACGACCGCCACGATCAGTAACACCAAGGCTGCTAAGACTTGTTTGTGCTCACCGAGTTTGACAAGTCCGGCACGCAAAGCGTCAGCATGCGAGCGATCCATCGCAGGTTGATGGCTCATGGCAACAATCTGATCCAAGGTATTCAAATGCGCCTCGGGCACTTGATGCGCGAGTCGAAATTCCTCAGAAACCTCCACCGTGGGTGGCTCGGCACCTAAAATCATCAACAAACGTTTGTAGGCTTGTTGCTTGATGGTCGAGGAATAAAACAAATGTCCACCAGCATCACTTTCGAGCTGACGCACTTGAGCCACCGACAAGCAGGCGGTGCGTGCGAGCACCACCAAGTCCATCCCCGAGGCTTCGCGAAGTTCGCGAAGGTACTTGGGATCACAACTGTCATACACGCTGCGTGTTGGCTCGTGAGATTCTTCAGAGCTCATGATGACAACTCCGTCACAATTTGTTACGTTTAAACGATCAAATGTCGCAGTGTGAGGCATTCACGTCAATACGCCATGCAGCGTAGCAAACTTTAGAATTAATAAAGCGCTGTCGCCAGGCCTTAAACTCAGCCAAGCTATTCCCGAATGACCTCTATGCGCCCCATCCGCCGCCAATACGAAGATTTTATGCAACACGTCAACACCCATGGTGTTGCCAAAACCGACCGCACGGGCACAGGCACCAAAAGCGTTTTCGGCTACCAAATGCGCTTTGATCTGAATGAAGGCTTTCCACTGGTGACCACCAAAAAGGTTCATTTGCGCTCCATCATTCAGGAATTGCTTTGGTTCCTCACAGGCTCGAGCAACAACAATTGGCTGAAAGAACGTAACGTCACCATTTGGGACGAATGGGCCCGCGAAGATGGAGACCTCGGTCCTGTCTACGGTGTGCAATGGCGCAGCTGGCCTAAGCCCGATGGCGGCCATATCGATCAAATTCAACAAGTCATCGACACACTCCAAAGCAACCCCGATAGCCGTCGCATCATTGTGAGCGCGTGGAACGTGGCCGAACTCGACAAGATGGCGCTCATGCCCTGCCATGCGTTTTTTCAGTTCTACGTGGCACCTGCACAAAACCCGGGCGAAAAAGCCAAGCTCAGCTGCCAGCTATACCAACGCAGTGCTGACATCTTTTTGGGTGTGCCCTTCAACATTGCCAGCTACGCCTTGCTCACGCACATGGTGGCGCAGCAGTGCGATCTCGATGTGGGCGACTTCATCTGGAC
>JACCDK010406329.1_pt1 | contig 11821 bp, 12 predicted proteins | sample 7445871 | NCBI WGS metagenome assembly JACCDK01 (sample SAMN15323436, study PRJNA562643) | freshwater metagenome | isolation source: river surface water | place: USA:Blue River Watershed | collected 2017-08-15
AACCATGAAATCGATCTGAATCTCTGCGCGGGCGAAGCTCTCAATCAACTTCTAGATTCATCACGCATCACCGGGCTTATCAATATTTTTGAAGGTGCATGGTTATCTGAGATTCTCCCTCAGTTCTACGCTGCGAACTTTTCAAAGTCAGATGTATCTAGCGCGTTAAGTAAGGTTGTAAAACCATCTGGATTTTCGACAATTGAAGGTCTGCTCTTTCCTGCTCAGTACAGTTTCGCAACTGGCACTTCAGCGAAGGACGCCATGCAGAGCATGATTGATAGAACCTCAAAAGAGATGAAGGCGGCCGGGTTTTACTCTTCAAAGGAGAAATTTACGCCGCAACAATTTCTGATCATTGCGTCGCTCGTTCAGGCAGAAGGAAATACTGAGGATTTTGCCAAGATATCTCAGGTGATCCGCAACAGACTCGTCAAAGGTATGCCGCTTCAGTTTGATTCGACTGTTCATTACGTGAAGAAAACACGAGGGAGCATTTTCCTTAGTACGCAATCAACCCTGCTCAATTCACCGTACAACACATATCGTAAATACGGATTGCCTCCTGGACCGATTAATAATCCGGGAGCGGATGCCCTGCGCGCCGCATTGAATCCAACGCCTGGTGATTGGTTATATTTCATCACCGTCGCGCCATTTGATACCAGATTCACCAGCGATATCAACCAGTTCAATGACTGGAAGGTCGAGTACAAGAAGAATTTACGAGCAGGAAAATTTAGGAGTGAGAAGAAATGAAAGGCGCAGTATTAGGGTCTCCGATTTCCCACTCTTTATCTCCCGTTTTGCACAAAGCTGCTTTTGAGTTCCTCGGTCTAGAAGGCACTTACTCTGCAATTGAAGTTACGTCCGGCACTTTGCAAGAGTTTGTACAAACACGTGGCTCTGAGTTCGATTACTTATCTCTGACCATGCCTCTTAAAGAAGAGGTTCTCGCCCTAGATGTCGAAGTTGATGAGTTGACTCGCAGAGTTCAATCCGGAAATACCTTAATCAATCGCGATAACACGTGGTCACTCACCAGTACCGATGGAAGTGGTCTCGTTGCTGCTCTTGCTCATGCAGGACTCAGGGAATTCGAATCTGTTCTCATTCTTGGCGCAGGTGGAACTGCACGGGCAGTTGCCGGCGCCCTTGATTCCATCACTAAGAATCTTCACGTGCTTGGGCGCTCGAGCGTGCGACAAGAAGCTCTCGAATCGGCAGTCATCCAGACAAAGTTCGAATATCACAGATGGAACCTCGATGTTGAATTCGGCAATTACGACTTGGTTGTAAATACGACTCCAGCGGGAGCCGCAGATCTTCTTGCCAATTCAGTGCAACCTGGAATTTCGGCAACACTTTTCGATGTTATTTACAAGCCTTGGCCGACTGAACTAGCGCAACGATGGAGTGATTGCGGTGGAAACGTCCTCAACGGATTAGAACTTTTGTTGTATCAGGGTATTGATCAACTTGAGATTGTTCTAGGTAAGCCATTGGATCGCACGGCTCTTGCCGAACACATTCGTCCTCTTTTGCGCAGGGCGTCGCGGTAATTCACAAGCGGGATCCAAACGCTAAATAACCTCGTTATCTTGACTAGGTGCTTGTCTCGTCAATACTTGTATTCATCGCAGCCTTTGATATTCGAACCCATCGCATACCAAATTCAGCACTTCTCTTTCTTGTGATCGCCTCTATCTTCGAAAAAGGGTTCAATCTCGATTTCGGAACCTTGGCCCTGACTTCTTGTCTTATTTTCTTATTCACTTGGATATCCGGCTGTGGCTACGGCGACTCCAAACTCCTGACAGTTCTTCTGAATTTTGTTGTACCGAGTAGTCAGTTTTCGGATTACCTACTGGCGCTCTTGGTGGCCTCCTCATTCCTGGTGCTGGTGCATCTGATTCGAAATCGTTCAATGCGTGGTGATATGGCCTTTGCTCCCGCGCTCTGCGGTGCGGCTTTGATTCTTGCCCCTTGGAGTAACTTCTAAAGGTGAGCGAGAATCACTCGATATCTGCAAGAATAGGCTCATGCGTTGGATTACAGCAGGTGAATCTCATGGCCAAGCTCTCTCAGCAATCATCGAGGGCATGCCAGCTCATGTTGCGATCACAACTGAAGATATCGATTTCCACTTAGCCCGCCGCCGACTCGGTGTGGGACGTGGCGCTCGACAGAATTTCGAAGCAGATAAAGTCACCATTCTTGGCGGCGTGCGTCTAGGCACCACACAAGGCGGGCCAATCTCTGTTCAGGTTGGAAACAGTGAATGGCCGAAGTGGGAGAAGGTCATGTCTGCCGATCCTGTTCCTGCAGACCAGATTGAAAACCTTGCTCGTAATGCACCGCTATCGCGTCCGCGCCCTGGGCATGCTGATCTTGTAGGTATGCAGAAGTACGATTTTGATGATGCGCGACCAATCCTTGAGCGTGCAAGTGCTCGTGAAACAGCGGCTCGCGTTGCACTCGGTGCAATCGCGCGTAATTTTCTTGAGCAGGCAGTTGGCATCACAATTTTGAGCCACGTTGTTTCTATCGGTTCGGTTCGTATCCCTGATAGTTACGAACTTCCTGGTGCAACGGATATGAAGCGCATTGATGAGGATCCTGTTCGCTGTTCAGATCCTGCAACAAGTGCACTCATGATCACTGAAATTGAATCCGCTCACTCCGATGGAGACACACTCGGCGGAGTATGCGAAGTACTTGCCTATAACTTGCCGCCTGGACTTGGTTCACACGTTCATTGGGATCGCAGATTAGATGCGCGATTAGCTGCCGCAATGATGGGAATTCAAGCGATTAAGGGCGTTGAAATTGGTGACGGTTTCCGAACAGCGACACGCCGCGGATCGGTTGCCCACGATGAAATTGAACGTGGAACTGATGGCGCAATTCATCGCCGAACAGATCGTGCCGGCGGAACAGAGGGCGGTATGTCCAACGGAGAAATCTTGCGAGTCTCAGTTGCCATGAAACCAATTTCTACGGTTCCTAAAGCGCTCGACACAATTGATGTAAAGACTGGTGAAGCAGCAAAGGCAATTAATCAGCGTTCTGATGTATGCGCTGTACCAGCTGCGGGTGTAGTTGCAGAAGCAATGGCGGCACTTGTTTTGGCGGAAGCTGTACTTGAAAAGTTTGGTGGCGATTCAGTCCAGGAAGTTCGTCGTAATTTCGAGTCCTATATGAAGAATCTTCGCTTCAAGTAATTCTCATGGCTCCTCGCGTAATTCTGATTGGTCCAATGGGATCTGGAAAGACAACCATCGGTCAGCTTGTAGCGAGCAAATTAGGAATCGCATTTCGCGACACAGATCATGTCATCGAAGGGCGTGCTGGTAAGTCAGTGTCAGATATTTTCCTCGAAGATGGAGAAGACGAATTCCGCATTCTTGAGAAGAAAGTTCTACGGGACGAGTTGCTCTCTGATGGCACAGTTCTTGCGCTGGGTGGAGGCGCACCTATTTCAGTGGATGCACAATCTGCTCTGCGAGCAATCGCTTCACCGGTAATTTACCTAGATATATCTCTTGCAACAGTTGCACCACGCATTGGATTTAATCGAGATCGTCCCTTGCTGCTGCATAATCCGCGCGGTCAATGGCAGACCCTTATGGAAGCACGTAGACCTATCTATGAATCAATTGCAGATAGCGTCATAGATGTGAATGATAAATCTGAGTCAGAAATCGTCACTCTAATCTTGGAGGTTCTGAAGTGAAGAAAATCCATGTGAGTGCCGATCGTGAGTACGACGTCTGCGTCGATGTTGACTTCAAGACAGAGCTTGTTGAATTAACCAAAGAGAGAACTCGCGTTGCGATAGTTTTTAGCGAATCGATGAAGGATCGAATTCCTACATTCGACTCAGGAGATACCGAATTCTTCTATCTTCCTATCGCAGACGGTGAGGCAGGAAAGTCAGCCACAGTTCTATCTCAAGCGTGGAATTGGTTAGGCGCTGCAGGTTTCACTCGCACTGATTTAATCATTGGAATTGGCGGGGGAGCAGTAACGGACTTTGCTGGATATCTGGCAGCGAGCTGGCTTCGTGGAGTCGATTGGGTTGCCATCCCTACAACTGTTGCAGGAATGGTTGATGCAGCAGTCGGAGGAAAGACAGGCATCAATAGTGATTACGGAAAGAACCTTATTGGGGCATTCCATTCACCTATCTCTGTCTTGATAGATCCGATCTGGTTAGACACTCTCTCGGATCGTGATTTCGCAGCAGGGCTTGCTGAGGTAGTTAAGTGTGGATTTATCCGCGATCAGAAGATTTTGGATCTCATCAAATCAAAATCACTTGCAGATATTCGCTCTTCCCGCGAGGTAACTCTTGAGTTGATTGAGAGATCTGTTGCAGTGAAGGCACTCGTTGTCTCTGGCGATTTTAAAGAGAGCTTCGATCGAGAGATTCTAAATTACGGACACACATTTGGTCACGCAGTTGAACTTCTCTCAAAATACTCGTTACGCCATGGTGAATGCGTCTCCATCGGAATGGCTTACATCGCATATCTCTCAGAAGGTCTTGATTTAATCAGCCCTGAATTGCGCGCATTGCATATTGAATCCCTGGTCGCCCTAGGACTTCCCGTTTCATATAAGGGTGCGGAATGGCCAGAATTACTCGCTGCGATGAAACTTGATAAGAAGAGTCGTGGTAACTCTCTACGCTTCGTCGTGATTTCAGAAGTTGGAAAGACACAACGACTTGAGAACCCAATTGAGAGCGCGCTGCATGCCGCTTATGAGAGGCTTTCCCAATGAAGGTTCTCGTTCTCAATGGTCCTAATTTAGGACGACTCGATATTCGCGACTCTTCGATCTATGGAGATATGACTTACCCAGTTCTTGTTTCACATATTGAGGGCGCGGCAAAGACACATGGATTTGATGCAGATGTTCGTCAAAGTAATGATGAGGCGGAAATCATCGGTTGGCTTCATGAAGCCGCAGATACCAACACTCCAGTAATTATCAATCCTGCAGCCTTTACACATTATTCATATGCGATTCGTGATGCCGCAGAGTTGGTCAAGGCTCCGCTGATTGAAGTTCATCTTTCAAATCCTTTGGCACGCGAAGAGTTCCGTCATACATCGGTGATTTCTGGAGTAGCCAATGGAACTATTGGTGGTTTCGGACCAAATTCTTACGTTCTGGCGCTTATCGCGCTCAAGGCGCTTGTCGCCTAATTTCATACTGTAAACTCCGTTCTCTATTGACCTTCGATAGGCGAAGGCATGAACTGGAGTTACCGTGGCAACAACAAACGATCTCAAGAATGGCATGACCCTCGACATCGAAGGTCAGTTATGGACAGTCGTTGAATTCCAACACGTAAAGCCAGGCAAGGGTCCTGCATTCGTACGTACCAAGCTCAAGCAGGTAATGACCGGCAAGGTAGTAGATAAGACCTTCAACGCAGGTGTAAAGGTTGAGATTGCAATCCTTGAAAAGCGCGAAATGAACTTCCTCTACAAGGAAGGTGACGATTTCGTATTCATGGATAACGTTAACTTTGATCAGATGACAATTTCAGAAGCAACTGTTGGAGAAGCAGCAAATTACATGCTCGAAAATACTGAAGCTATCGTGGCAATCCACGAAGGAAATCCGCTCTACATCGATCTTCCTGCATCAGTTCCACTCAAGATTACTTACACAGAGCCAGGACTTCAGGGAGACCGTTCATCCGGTGGAACTAAGCCTGCAACAGTTGAAACTGGAATTCAGATTCAAGTGCCACTCTTTATCAAGCAGGATGAAATCGTTCTTGTTGATACTCGTGATGGCTCTTACCAGGGTCGCGCCAACTAGTGTCAGCTCGCAGTAAAGCTCGCAAACAGACTCTAGATTTACTCTACGAGGCTGATATTCGCGGCGCTTCAGCTGCTGAACTTTTAACTCTTCGCGATGTTGTCGAAGAAGGTCCGGATGCACGTCCAATCCGCGAATTCACCAAGACGCTTATTGCTGGTGTAACGGATAACAAGCGAAAGATTGACGAACTGATTGCTACTTATGCCCAAGGCTGGGACATGGACCGCCTACCAGCAGTCGATAGAAATATCTTGCGTCTGGGTATCTACGAGATTGTCTGGAGCACTGATCTCGATGACGGAATCGCCATTGATGAAGCTCTCACTCTTGCAAAAGAGCTTTCAACCGATGAATCTGCCGGGTATATCCACGGAGTGCTTGGTCGCATCTCATCAATTAAAGAAAGCATCGCTATCTAACCTTCTCGTTTCTTAAGAAGAACTCGTTCATCTTCCAGCCAATTCAGAACTTCTGAAATAGGCTCGTCAAATAGGATTGCAATTGTTTCCAGATCGCTCTGACGTAGAGAAAGCACTTCGCCATTCCAATCTTGTCGAGAGCGGACAATTCTCTGAGCTACGCGGGCCAGCAATTGATAACGATGGTTTGCAGGATGCGATGAGTCATGGGCGCGCTTATTGATGGCGCGAAGATCTATGACGGTCTTTCCAGAAGTCACCAACTCGATGGGTTTCTCATCAGTGAAGAGCTGAGAGACCGGAACTTGGTATAGCTCTGCAATTGCAATGGCACGCTTGACGCTCAGTGTTCTGGCTCCTCTTTCATAGGAACCCAACACGACTGCTTTGAGAGCACCCTGGCTCAAAACCTCGACATCGCTTAATGAGAGCGATTTAGCCGTTCTAATGGCGCGTAACTTGGATGAGACTTCTTGGATGGTGACCGGTGTATTCATGGCGTGACGCTATGTCAGCTGCTGCCACGCCTAAGTTGCCTATCCACAGGCTGGTGAACTTAAGTGCTAAACTCCCGCCAACATCCTTTAACGACCCGTCCTGCGAGGCGGGGAAGGAGATTTACATGAGCCTTGCCCTGCCGGCGCCAGATATGGCACGCGCTATTACCCGTATTTCCCACGAGATCCTCGAACGTAACTCTGGTTCGGACTCAATCACTCTTCTAGGAATTCCTACACGAGGCGCTCATCTCGCCGCTCGTATAGCTGCCAATATAGAAGCAATCGAAGGAAAGCCGGTTCAATCCGGAACCTTAGATATCACTTTGCATCGCGATGATCTTCGCATGCGCCCACCAAGAGCTCTGATGCCCACAACAATTCCTTCACTCGGAGTCGAAGATCGCAACATCATCTTGATTGACGACGTTCTCTTCTCTGGCCGAACAATCCGCGCAGCCCTCGACGCACTCGGTGAAATTGGGCGCCCTAAGACAGTTCAACTAGCAGTTCTTGTTGATCGCGGACACCGACAGCTTCCTATCAAGGCTGATTATGTAGGCAAGAATCTTCCGACCTCACCATCGCAGATCATCAAGGTTCAATTTACTGAACTCGATGGCGTAGATGCAGTCTCACTCGGAGAGGGAGGCAAGTAATGCGCCATCTTCTCTCAATCTCAGATCTCAGTAAGGTCGAAGCACTTCAAATTCTTAACACAGCAGAAGAACTTGCAAGAGTTTCTGATGGGCCAATGAAGAAGTTGCCGACTCTTCGAGGTCGCACGATTGTTAACTTATTTGCTGAGGATTCAACACGTACTCGAATCTCATTCGAAGCCGCTGCAAAGAGACTGTCTGCAGATGTCATTAACTTCTCTGCAAAGGGATCGAGTGTAAGTAAAGGCGAATCACTCAAAGATACGGCGCAAACTTTGCAAGCTATGGGAGCAGATGCGGTAATCATCCGTCATAGCGCTTCAGGGGCAGCGCAACGCCTTGCAGATAGCCAATGGATGACCGGGTCTGTCGTGAATGCAGGCGATGGAACGCACGAACACCCAAGTCAAGCGTTGCTCGACGCCTTCACGATTCGTAGACACTTGGCGCATGGGGGAGACGACCTTACTGGTTTACATGTTGCCATCGTCGGTGATGTTCTGCACTCACGCGTTGCGCGTTCTAATGTTCTCTTGCTAACAAAACTCGGTGCACAAGTAACACTCGTGGCTCCGCCAACACTTCTTCCGGTTGGAGTCGAGTCATGGCCGGTGAAAGTTTCCTACGACTTCGATTCAGTTATCGAATCAGTGGACGCCGTAATGATGCTTCGAATTCAGATGGAGCGGATGACCGAACTCTTCTTCCCAAATGCTCGCGAATATTCGCGCTACTTCGGACTCAATAAAGATCGTCTGAAAAAGATGAAACCCACTGCAATCGTGATGCACCCAGGTCCAATGAACCGTGGCCTTGAGATCACAGCCGATAGCGCCGATAGCGCCCGTTCGGTAATTCTTGAGCAGGTAACCAACGGTGTCAGCGTCAGAATGGCAATTCTTTATCTACTTCTCGCAGGGTCTCAAGAGATTGGAGCATCAGAATGAGTTCAACAATTCTCATCTCGGGAGGCACGCTTCCTGATGGAAAGAAATCTGATCTTCTTATCAAGGATGGAAAGATCGCCGAAGTTTCATCGAAGATTTCTGCAGAGGGCGCGCGAATCATCGATGCTTCAAAGTCAGTTCTTCTTCCAGGTCTTGTAGATCTTCATACTCACTTACGTGAACCAGGTAAGGAAGATGCCGAAACCGTTGAATCCGGATCCCAAGCTGGTGTGAAGGGTGGCTTTACGGCGCTGAGTGCGATGGCAAATACTTCACCGGTTGCAGATACAGCTGGAGTTGTAGAACAGGTTTATCGCCTCGGCCAATCAACAGGGTTGCTCGATGTCTTTCCAATTGGAGCTGTTACTCGCGGATTGGAAGGTGAACATCTTGCTGAAATCGGCGCGATGGCTGACTCAGTCGCACGCGTTCGAGTTTTCAGTGACGATGGACATTGCGTCTTTGATCCTCTGGTTATGCGTCGCGCTCTTGAATATGTGAAGAAGTTCAATGGGGTCATCGCGCAGCATGCTCAGGAACCTCGCCTAACTCAAGGTTCACAGATGAACGAAGGCATTGTTTCATCGCAACTTGGCCTTAAGGGATGGCCGGCAATTGCTGAAGAGGCGATTATTGCCCGTGACGTTCTTCTTGCTGATCACGTTCAAGCCCGTTTACATATCTGTCACTTAACCACAGCCGGCGGTGTTGAAATCATCCGTTGGGCGAAAGCTCGTGGCATAAATGTGACCGCAGAAGTTACTCCGCACCATTTACTTCTTACCGACGAACTTGCACGCAGTTATGATCCAGTGTTTAAGGTAAATCCACCTCTTCGCACTGAAGCAGATGTGATGGCACTTCGTGAAGCTCTTGCCGACGGAACTATCGACATTGTTGCAACTGATCACGCTCCGCATCCAGCAGAAACCAAGGAGTGCGAATGGCAAGAGGCATCCTTTGGAATGCTTGGCCTCGAGACGGCGCTCAGTATTGTGAACAAGACCATGGTCGAGACAGGTCTCATCAATTGGGCGACAGTGGCCGAACGCATGAGCTATGCGCCAGCGCGAATCGGCCTCTATGAAAACCATGGCCAAGAACTCAAGGTTGGTGCGCCCGCGCACATTGCTGTGATGGACCCAACCTCACTGTTCAGGGTCGATAGAGACCTAGTAGCCTCAAGAAGTCGCAATACTCCGTTCCATGGCATGGAGCTGCCAGGCCAGATTGTGGCCACAATCTTTAATGGTGAAGTTGTCTTCGAAGGGGGTCGTTCATGAGTAAAGCTTTCTTCGTACTCGATGATGGCCGAATCTTCGAGGGAACATCATGGGCAGCTACCGGTAAAACTTTTGGTGAAGCGGTCTTTCAGACAGGAATGACGGGATACCAAGAGACTCTGACGGATCCTTCGTATCACAAGCAAGTTGTCGTGATGACTGCGCCCCATATCGGCAATACCGGCGTAAATGCTTATGACAATGAATCTAAGAAGTACTGGGTTGCTGGTTTCGTCGTGCGAAACCCTTCGACGCTAACAAGCAATTGGCGAAGCGAGAATGACTTAGAGGCTGAATTAATTTGCCAGGGGATTGTCGGAATTCAAGGCGTTGATACACGCGCTATTACTCGCCACTTACGCGATCGAGGCGCAATGCGCGTAGGCATCTTTTCAGGTCTTGAACTATCTCGCGAAGAGATGGTTATTGAGGTTCGTAAGCAGCAGGCGATGAGCGGTGCTTATTTAAGCGATGATGTTTCCACAGAATCAACGTATGTGGTTCCGGCAATCGGTGAGAAGAAATTTACCGTTGCAGCTCTTGATCTTGGTATCAAAGGCGCAACACCTCGTGCCATGGCAGAACGTGGAATTGAAGTACATGTGATGCCATATAACTCTTCTTTTGCAGATATCCAGGCAATCAGTCCAGATGGAGTATTTCTCTCTAACGGTCCGGGAGATCCAGCAACTATGACCGAGACCATTGATTTGGTGCGTGAAGTTCTCGGTGAAGAAATTCCGGTCTTTGGTATCTGCTTTGGTCATCAAATTCTGGGTCGCGCTCTTGGTTTCGAAACATATAAATTGCAATTTGGCCATCGTGGAATCAATCAACCTGTTTTGGATCGCAAAACTGGCAAGGTTGAGATCACTGCGCATAACCATGGGTTTGCACTACAAGCACCAACCGATTCCGGATTCTCGACGGTTTATGGTCCCGGACAAGTTACCCACGTTTGCCTCAATGATGGTGTTGTCGAAGGCCTAGAACTCACAGAACGCGGTGCCTTCAGCGTTCAGTATCACCCAGAAGCAGCAGCCGGTCCTCATGATGCTGCCTATCTCTTTGATCGCTTCGTTGACCTCATGGTTGCTTATCCAAGAAAAGTCGAGGCACTCTAATGGCGCGCGATACAACGATTAAGAGTGTTCTCGTTATTGGTTCTGGCCCGATTGTGATTGGCCAAGCATGCGAATTCGATTACTCAGGCACGCAAGCTTGTCGCGTTCTGCGAGCCGAAGGCATCCGCGTCATTTTGGTTAACTCAAACCCTGCAACAATCATGACCGATCCCGAGTTCGCCGATGCAACCTATATTGAACCGATTACTCCTGAATTTATCGAACGCATCATCGCTAAAGAGCGGCCTGATGCAGTTCTTGCAACGCTTGGTGGACAAACGGCACTCAATGCTGCAATTGGGCTCTTCGAAGCTGGAACTCTCGATAAGTACAACGTGAAATTGATCGGCGCTGACGTGGCGGCTATCGAAAGAGGAGAGAACCGAGAACTTTTCAGAGCAATTGTTGAAAAGGTCGGGGGAGAATCCGCGCGTTCAATTATCTGTCACACAATGGATGATGTCATGGGTGCAGTTGCGCAACTTGGCTATCCGGCTGTTATTCGTCCATCTTTCACCATGGGCGGACTTGGTTCAGGTATTGCTTTTGATGAGGAAACACTTCGTCAGATTGCGGGCGCTGGTCTTCGACATAGCCCAACTTCCGAAGTTCTCATCGAAGAGTCAATCATTGGTTGGAAAGAGTACGAACTTGAAGTAATGCGCGACAAGGTCGATAACGTTGTTATCGTCTGTAGTATCGAGAATATCGATCCCATGGGTGTTCACACCGGAGATTCGATCACTGTCGCCCCAGCTTTGACGCTAACCGATGTTGAATACCAGAAACTTCGCGATCTATCGATCTCAATCATTCGTGAAGTCGGTGTCGATACGGGTGGATGTAATATCCAATTTGCAGTTAACCCTGACACCGGGCGCATCATCGTCATCGAAATGAATCCACGCGTATCTCGATCAAGTGCACTTGCCTCGAAGGCGACAGGTTTCCCTATCGCGAAGATTGCAACCAAATTAGCAATCGGTTATACGCTCGATGAGATTAAGAATGACATCACGCAGGTAACTCCAGCATCATTCGAGCCAAC
>JACCDK011811374.1_pt1 | contig 11820 bp, 10 predicted proteins | sample 7445871 | NCBI WGS metagenome assembly JACCDK01 (sample SAMN15323436, study PRJNA562643) | freshwater metagenome | isolation source: river surface water | place: USA:Blue River Watershed | collected 2017-08-15
CTCGTCGTTATCTTTATCTTCTTCACCATCATGAACCCAGTCTTTGCCTCTTGGGCAAATGTCTCCGGCGGTATCTTGATGTCCACAACTGTTATTGGCCTTCTGGCAATCGGTGTCACCTTCGTCATTATCACCGGTGGTATCGATCTATCAGTAGGTACTTCCATGGCGCTCGTTGCAGTCATTACCGGAAAGATGGTGATGGCCTACGAACTCAACGTATGGACTGGAATCCTGCTTGGCATGGTTGTTGGTGGCGCACTTGGTGCAATTAACGGAATTCTTATTACAGTTCTTCGCTTACCACCATTTATTGCAACTCTTGCCACCATGAAAGGTGCACAAGGTCTGGCACTCATCATCTCTGATTTAAAGCCAATCCTCTTTGCAACCGACGTTAAAGGTTGGGATCAAATTGCTCAAGGAAATATCATTCCGAACTTCCCGAATGGTGTACTTATCCTCTTTATTGCAGCAATCATTGGTTCACTGATCTTGAATAAGACAGTTCTTGGTCGCTACAACTTCGCTATCGGTTCCAATACCGAAGCAACCAAGCTATCTGGCGTAAAGGTAAACCGCTGGCTTGTTGCAATCTACGCACTCTGTGGTGTCTATGTCGGCCTTGCAGCTGTAGTGCTTACCTCTCGTCTTGGATCTGCACAGCCTGACCTCGGACTTGGCTACGAACTTGAAGCAATTGCTGCCGTAATCATCGGTGGTACTTCGCTCTTCGGCGGTAAGGGAACAATCGGTGGAACCATCATCGGTGCACTCATCATGTCTGTTCTTATCAATGGACTTCGTATCCTCGGACTTCAGCAAGAATGGCAGTACGTAGTAGTTGGCGCAGTTATCTTGCTAGCAGTCTTCGGCGATAACCTCCGTCGTCGTCGCGCTGGAGATACAACAGTCTGATTCACTCCATCATTTGAAACCCCCGTGCACACGTGCGGGGGTTTCTTATTGCTATAGGCGCCCGGCTTGGTGGACGCGCTTTAAAAATTCTTGTGTCTTAGGATTCTGCGGGTTATGAAGAACTTCTGCCGCAGTTCCTCTTTCAATAATATTTCCAGATTCTAAGAAACAGACTTCATCAGCTACCTGAGTTGCAAATCCCATTTCGTGGGTGGCTAGCACCATCGTCATCCCATCACTCTTTAAATCACGCACCGCAGAGAGAACTTCATTAACTAATACCGGATCTAGCGCCGAAGTCACCTCATCTAGAAGTAGCAGTCGAGGACTGACAGCAAGCGATCGAATAATTGCTACGCGCTGCTGCTGACCACCACTGAGTCGATCAGGATATTGGTCGGCTTTATCTGCTAAATCAAACCTCTTTAATAGATACAAAGCATGAGTTGTTGCTTCATCTTTACTCTTTCCATGCACTTGAATCGGCGCAAGCGTGATGTTCTCTAAAACAGTCTTATGTGGAAATAAGTTAAAAGATTGAAAGACCATGCCGAGGCGACGGCGTACCTCATCAACATCGATAAGCGGGTCTGAAATTTCGCGGCCATCCAAAAATATCTGGCCATCATCGATAGATTCCAAAAGATTTATGCAACGCAGAAGCGTGGACTTACCCGACCCAGAAGCTCCAATCAACACCGTTGCCGTGTGTTCTGGAACAGTGAGAGACAGGTCCCGTAAAACGACTTCAGAGCCAAAAGATTTACGGACGTTGATGAGTTCGAGTACGTTGCTCATTAGATGGCGCCCTCTGAATTTTGAGCGTTAGTGCGTTGCCTGATTGCGCGGTCGGTATAGCGCGTCATTGGAATCGTGATGAGCAAAAATAGTATTGCTGCTACAACATAAGGCGTGTAATTAAAGGTACGGCTGGCGTTAATTTGAGCAGCCCGTACTGCATCTGTCACGCCCAGAATTGATACCAAACCGGTGTCTTTTAAGAGAGAGACAAAGTCGTTAAGCAGCGGAGGTACCACTCTTCGAATTGCTTGTGGCAGAACGACAAAGCGCATGGTCTGCCCTGATGTCAGTCCAAGAGATCGAGCCGCAGCACGTTGACTTGGATGGATCGACAAAATTCCACTTCGGATGACTTCTGCAACATAGGCAGAGTAAGTCAGCACTACTGCAACAGTTCCTAGGAAAATTACGTTGCTGGATACTCCAGAAAGTCCTAACGCAGGAACTCCAAAGCCAACGAGCAAGATAATCAGAATAAGTGGAGCACCACGAAAAATATCAACATATGCAGTGGCTAAGAATCGAAAGGGTGTCAGCGCCGGTGATTTGGTGGTTCGTATAAGAGCTAACCCGAGAGCAATAACACCAATCGCTGCTCCCCCGATGAAGGTGAGCTGCAGATTAATCCATAAGCCTTTAGCAACGGTTGGCAAAACTTCTTTGCCGTAGTCAATATCAAAAAATGTTGCCTTTACGGTTTCCCATCCTGGCGAAGTAACCAGAATTGCGACAAGAGATCCCAGAACTAAAATAGATGAAGCCGCAGCAATACTGGCTTGCTTGCGGCTGATCTTGCGGCGAGATTTACGTCGCTCTATTTCACGTGAGCTTGGCGACCAAGCAGAGTTACCTTTCTCTGACATGGTCGCCAAACTACCGTGATTACTTCTTACTTACCTGTTATGGCTTCAGTACAGGTGCGCCAGCATCAGTTGCTAGCCACTTATCTGTGATTGATGCCAAGGTGCCATCTGCAGTGATTGCATCTACAGCCCCACTTACGCAAGAAGTGAGTTTGCTGCCCTTTGTGAGCAAGAGACCAAATTGATCTCCTTCTCCTGTTGATGGAAGTTGACCAACGATGAGTCCATTTGGAACTTCGACGCCGGAGAGATAGAAAGCTGTAGGAAGATCTACAACCAGACCATCAATCTGCTTATTCTTAAGCGCAGATACTCCAGCTGCATTGTCATTAAATACCTGTGGCTTGCTTCCAATCTGCTTTTCAATCGCATCAAGTGAAGTTGTGCCCACTGCTGCACCTAGCTTTGCGCTCTTCAAATCTGCAAGTGAGGTTTTTCCCTCAATCTTGCTTCCCTTAAAGGAGACGATTGCTTGTGGCGCTGTGTAATAAGGTGAAGAGAAATCAACTGCCTTCTTACGATCTTCAGTAATTGAGAATTGCTGCAAGTTGAAGTCGAAGTTCTTCTTACCTGGGGTCACAGCTGAATCAAATGTTGTACGAACCCAGACAACTTCATCTGCTGTAAATCCAAGTTGTTCAGCGACTGCATAGGCAACTGCGCCTTCAAAACCTTCAGCAGTTTCTGGCTTATCGTCGATAACCCATGGATAGTAAGCAGGTTCTCCAGTTGCAATGGTGAGCTTGCCTTCAGTAATAGTTGCTAGATCTGCTTTCTCGCATGACGCTGAGGCAGTTGAAGAAGATTCTGATGAATCGCGTCCGGTGAGTGTCAGCGCAGCTACGACAGCTGCAACAACAACCAGTGCAATAATTCCAATACGTTTATTCACAAGGGCTCCTTAAGGATCGGAAAAGAGATACCGGCGAAGACTATTAACCACTGCAGGTTATGTCGACTCGCAAATGAGGTGCAACAAGTACAAAAGCAAAACGCCCCTCATAAAGAAGGGCGAGATGGTGGCGGGTGAAGGATTTGAACCTTCGAAGGCAGAGCCGGGGGATTTACAGTCCCCTCCCATTGGCCGCTCGGGCAACCCGCCAGGGTCTTACGGCCTGCGTAGATTACCTCATGAGTCGGCCTCTCCTGAAATCCAACCTATTCGGGAAGGATGACAGGAACTTGCGTAATCAAGCCACCATCAATCACATATGAAGCACCAGTGATAAACGATGACTTATCAGAACATAAGAATCCAACAAGATTGCCGATATCGTGAATGCTCGCCATGCGTCCGATTGGATGAGAAAGCCCCCATTCGTGCAACAAATCTTCTTCCGATCTTTCTCCCTTAAAAGATTGTGCAGTTGCACGCAACATTGGCGTATCAACGCATCCTGGTAATACCGCATTGCAACGAATTTGTTCAGCTGCGTAGTCAACTGCGATTGCTCGAGTGAGCGCATTAACTGCACCTTTTGATGATGCATATGCAACTACACCCTTTTGATTCGCGAGTGACTGCACTGATGAAATATTTACTATCGAACCACCCTTTGCTTTACGCATAAAAGGAACCGCATACTTTGTCGTCAAATACATGGCTTTAACATTGACTCCAAAAGTTTTCTCCCAGATTTCATCGGTGGTTTCTTCGGCAGTTCCGTAAGTTTGAACTCCAGCGCTATTGACCAAGTAGTTGATATGGCCATGCTTATTGCCAACTTCTGTAATGGCAGCTTTGACTGCTGGCTCGGAAGAGATATCTACCTTCATTGCTGAAAAGCGATCTCCGTAACTGGAAAATTCCTTTTCAGCGTTGGCAAGGGCTTTCGCATCCACGTCAAAGATCACAACAGTTGCACCATCTTCCAACAGGCGTTGGGAACTGCCGAGCCCAATTCCCTTTGCGCCACCAGTAATAATTGCTACCTTATTCATCTGCTCTACTCCTTATCCGTGCACCATTCTTTGCAACTTCTTCAATCGTGCGCGCCCCAGAAAGCGCCATGCCATTGATAAATTCCCGGCGCATGAGTTCAATCACTTGTTCTACGCCAGCTTCACCATTTGCCATAGCACCATATAGATAAGCGCGACCAATAAATACTGCCTTTGCCCCTAATGCAATCGCACCTAGCGCATCTAAGCCAGACATGATTCCGCCATCAATATAAATTTCCACTTTCTTTCCTATTGCTTCAACAACATCCGGAAGAATTTCAATAGGAACCGGACCACGATCAAACTGACGGCCACCATGATTCGAAAGAATTATTGCCTGCACGCCACATTTCGCGACGGCTTTTGCATCGGCAACGCTTTGAATTCCCTTGATGACAATTGGGCCGTCCCACACACTTCGTAACCACTTAATATCGTCTAAATCTGTGGATGGGTCAAAGATGAGCGCGGCAAGTTCAGCGAGCGGTTTATCCCAACCACGGAATGCGGCAAACTCCAATCTGCCAGTAGTGAAGAGATTGAGCCACCAGATAGGTTTACGGGCGATTGAAAAAACTGTGCTTAACCTGATCTTGGGCGGAACAGTGAGCCCATTGCGATTATCTCTGTAACGAAGGCCAGCTACTGGAGTGTCAACGGTAAGCACTAAAGCTTCAAATCCTGAATCTTTAGCTTGCTTAATGACCGCCAAAGTATCAGCACGATTTTTCATGACATATAGCTGAAACCATCGCCTAACGTTTGGAACCGCAGCTGCTAATTCTGCGGGCGAAGTTGTCCCCATTGTCGAAAGTGCATAAATCAAATTGTTATTTGCTGCCACATTAGCCACGGCAGGCTCACCAACATGGTGCATCAAGCGTGTATATCCAGTTGGTGCAAAGCAGATTGGCAAATCTATATTCTTGCCGAGAATCGTTGTTGAGGTATCAATTTCTGAAACATCGCGAAGTACATGAGAATTAATTTCGACTCGAGAAAGCGCCTCGCGGGTGCGGGCGTATGCAACTTCGTCGACAGCGCTTCCCTCGACATAATCAAAAACCACTTTCGGGGTACGTTTTTTAGCAATCGCAGCAAGATCTGCAATTGTCTGTGCCCGCTGCAATCTGCCCTTGTATGGCTTGAGGGAAGGTAAAGACCAGTCAATCAGTGAGAAAAAGTACGGAAGGCTCGGCAGTTTTCTTGAGCTCCGAATCATGTGCTCAAATTACCCTACAATTGCGCACATTAGAATATGTAAATAAAAATTACGGAGGGTTAAAAAGTGGCTGATAGCAGTTTCGACGTAGTTTCAAAGATTGACCGCATGGAACTTGATAACGCCATCAACCAAGCTATTCGTGAAATTGATACACGCTTCGATTTTAAAAACACAGGCGCAAAAATTGAACTCTCTGGCGACAAGATTGCGATTGAAGCCGACACTGAAGAACGCGCAAAGGCCACTCTCGATGTAGTCAAAGATAAGATGATTAAGCGCGGAGTTTCCCTCAAGCACCTCGAAGCTGGCGAGCCAACTCTTTCTGGCAAGATTTACAAAATTGCGTGCACTCTCAAAGAAGGTATCTCGACAGAGAATGCCAAGAAGATTGCTAAGTTCCTGCGCGATGAAGGTCCTAAATCAATTAAGACTCAAATTCAAGGTGACGAGCTACGCGTTTCATCAAAGAGCCGTGATGATCTCCAGACTGCTATTGAGCAGATCAAAAACGGAAAATTTGATTTTGCTGTCCAATTTGTAAATTATCGATAAGTGGCAAAGAACAGAAGCGAGTACTCACTCGGTCTACTTTTTGGTGTGAGCGCCTATGTATTCTGGGGACTCTTTCCACTCTACTGGCCGCTTCTGAAGCCAGCCAATCCGCTTGAAATTGTCTCCCATCGGGCGGTTTGGACGCTGGTTTTCTGTCTCATTGTTCTTTTTTTCTTACGACAACTTAAGACAACCTTTGCGATATTAAAAAATCCAAAGAAGTTTGCTGGATTACTTGCAACAACAATTTTGATTTCAATTAACTGGCTTACCTACATCTGGGCGACCAATAATGGCCATGTAGTAGAAGCTGCTCTTGGTTATTACATCAATCCCATCATCATCATCGCCTTTGGTGTGTTGTTACTAAAAGAAAAGATGCGTCCTCTTCAGTGGGTTGCTGTGAGTATCGCAGCCGTTGGCGTCGCAATTTTGACTATTGATTATGGTCGATTGCCTTGGGTTGCGATCTCTCTTGCGCTCTCTTGGGGAACCTATGGTCTATTAAAGAAAAAATTGGACCTTGGCGCACTTGAGGGGCTCACGATTGAAACACTCATTTCGCTTCTGCCATACAGTTTCTATCTCTTCTATATCGGTAGCCAGGGCACCGGACAATTTGGCCACGGTCTGACGTTAACAATCTTGCTCATTTGTGCAGGTGCCATGACAGCGATTCCACTCCTGCTATTTAATGGCTCAACGACCCGTCTGCCTTACAGCACAATTGGATTACTTCAATACATCACACCCACTATTTCATTTTCAATCGGTGTATGGATCAATCATGAAGAGATGCCCACTTCGCGCTGGATTGGGTTCGTCGTAATCTGGATGGCGCTTATTGCGCTTGGAACTGATTTGGTTCGCTCAAGCAGAGCGATCGACAATCGCATCGCACAATGAAAAAAGTGCTCCGGTAACGTCATTTACCGGTAAAGGCCCTAAAGCCACTCGCGCATCGCGCGCTATCTGCTGCAATTGGCTCTTTGATTCTTCAAGTGCAGGATGCTTGCGCAATTCGCTCAGTACCTGAGCCACCGTATCCTCATCCTTAATCGGAGCGCTCACTAGCTTTTGAAGTTCACGATCTTCCGCGCGAGTGGATTTCAATAAATTAAGCGTTACAAGAGTTGGAACACCTTCGCGCAAATCTGTTCCGGGAGTTTTGCCAGATTGATGAGAATCACTAGCAATATCAATGATGTCATCGGCTAACTGAAAGGCGATTCCAATTTTTTCACCAAAAACCGTCAACGTCTCTTTAACCTCATCAGGTGCACCAGAAACCATTGCTCCGAAACGAGCACTTGCCGAGATTAAAGAACCAGTCTTGTCGGCAACAACCTGAAGATAATGCGCAAGTGCATCCTCACCATTCTGAGGTCCTTGCGTCTCCATGATTTGTCCAATAACCAAACGCTCAAAGGTTGATGCCTGAAGGCGAACTGCTTCGGGTCCAATATCTGCAAGTAACGCTGATACTTTGGCAAAGAGATAATCACCAGTCAAGATTGCAACTGTATTTCCCCAGCGACTATTTGCACTCTCGACGCTGCGACGCAAACGCGCTTCATCCATAACATCATCATGATAAAGAGTTGCAACATGAGTGAGCTCGCAAACAACTGCTGATTCAATTATTCCAAAGCGGTTCTTATCGCCATAATGAGATGCCAATAAGGTCAACAGCGGTCGCAGCCGCTTTCCTCCGGCTGCAACTAAATGGCGAGAAGTCTCTTCAACTAGTGGGTAATTACCTTGGATATGGCTCAGTAGAAGGTCTTCTACCTTCTTCATGCCCAGAGTTAATTCGGCCTCGAGTTCAGGGGCGATACCTGGAATGCCGATTGCTGCCATTATCGAATGAAGAACGCAGTTGATTCAATGAAGTCGAGCAGCGGCGCTGGGAAAATTCCTAGCAATAGTGTCAACGTTGCGCTGACTGCAATAGTAATGGTGGTCAAAGCTGATGGGATAACAACACTGGTGCCATCTTCCACAGGATCTTTAAAGAACATCAGAACTATTACGCGAATGTAGAAGAATGCCGCGATTGCTGAAGCCAAAACACCGGTAATCAAGATTGCAGTGCTACCTGATTCGTAAGCAGCAGAGAAGATTGAGAACTTTCCGATAAATCCTGAAGTCAGTGGAATTCCTGCGAAGGTAAGTAAGAAGAGTGAGAAGACAAGTGCCACAAGCGGCGAACGCTTGCCAAGTCCACTCCATCGATTGAGGTCTGTTACTTCTCCCGCGGAATCACGAACTAAAGTAATGACAGCAAAAGCTCCCAGAGTTGCGATGCCATATACAAAGAGATAGAAGATTGAAGAATCTAGACCTGACTTGCTGAGGGCGATTACACCTGCGAGTAAGAAGCCAGCGTGTGCAATCGAGGAATATGCCAACATGCGCTTCACATCGCGCTGGGAAATTGCGACTACTGATCCAAAAACCATGGTGATAATTGCAATTACTACTAGCGCGGGTTTCCATTGCCATTCAGCGTTAGCAAAGCTGACATAGAAGATACGCAAAATTGCGCCAAAAGCTGCAACCTTGGTTGCCGCTGCCATAAAACCGGTAACTGCAGTTGGGGCACCTTGGTACACATCAGGGGTCCAAGCATGAAATGGAACAGCTCCCACCTTGAAGAGTAGACCGACTGATAAGAAAGCGATTCCAATTAGTAAGAAGACATCGTTTCCGGATCCACCTACAACGCTCTCTTGGATGCCAGATAAAGTAATTGAGCCGGAATATCCGTAGAGATAAGCAACTCCGAAGAGGAAGAATGCTGAAGAAAATGCACCAAGTAAGAAGTACTTCAGTGCAGATTCTTGTGACATCAATCTACGGCGACGCGATAAACCTGCCATCAGATAGAGCGGCAGCGAGAGAATTTCTAGCGCAACAAAGAGAGTGATGAGATCTGAAGCGATCGGAAAAATCAACATGCCAGCTACTGCGAACAAAGTCAGCGGATACACCTCGGTGACTCGCAGATCACCTTGCAGAGCTTGTCGTTCTTCCTCTGATCCCGGGACTGCTGCGGCCATCGCCGTAAAGTTTTCTTGATCGGCAATCAAGAAGATGGCCAAGAAGGCAATAATCAGAATCGCTGCTTGAATCAAAACTCCAGCGCCATCAAAGGCGATTGAAGCCATCGCGGTATCTGCAGAAGCTTCATTGCGGACAGTCATAAGAGCAGCAAATGCGCTCACAAGTGAGAAGATTGCAATGAAGAGTTGCGAGCTATGACGTGCAGCTCGTGGAGCAAATGCTTCAATAAGCACGCCAATGAGTGCGCCTGCAAAGATAATAAGAATTGGAGCCAGTTGCGCGTAGTTCAGTACAGGGCTTACAAATGACATCTATTTACCTGCGCTCTCTGATGGAACTGGATCAGTAAAACCTTGAGATTCAATCACCTGCGAAGCTACTGGATTAATGACATCTAATAGCGGTGCTGGATAGAAACCAAGCGCAATGATGACTGCCATCACTGGAGCGATAGCAATTTTCTCGCGACGATTGAGATCAGGGAGGTTTTCGTTTCCAGGAGTTGTTGGACCATGTAGCGCTCTCTGTACTGGAATCAAGATGTACAACGCAGCCAAGACAATTCCAAAGGTGGCAAGAATTGCAGCTACTGGATAACGAGTAAATGTTCCGACAAGAACTAAGAATTCGCTGACGAAGCTAGATAACCCAGGCAGCGCAAGCGATGACATACCAGCGATAAAGAATGACCAGGCCATGACTGGTGTAACTCTCTGAAGTCCACCAAAATCGGCAATCGTTGAAGATTTGCGACGGGCGATCATCCAGCCCGCAACGAGGAAGAGCGCAGCGGTTGAGAATCCATGGTTGAACATGTAGAGAATTGCGCCGCTCTGTCCCTGAGAGGTCATGGCAAAAATTCCCATGGTGATAAAACCAAAGTGCGAAATGGATGGGTACGCAATCAAACGCTTAATATCGCGAGCTCCGATAGCCAAGAAGGCTCCGTAGAGAATTGAAATTACAGCCAGCACCAAAATAATCGGCGTAAATGTTTTGGATGCATCGGGGAATAGCGCCAGACAGAAGCGGATCATTCCAAATGTTCCGACTTTGTCGAGCACGCCCAAAAGCAGCACAGAAGTTCCGGGAGTTGCAGATGCTGCTGCATCTGGCAACCAGGTATGTAGCGGCCACACTGGCGCCTTAATTGCAAAGGCAATAAAGAATCCCAAAAAGAGTAGGTTCTGCGTTGTTGAGCTCATGTAATTATGCATCTGCGAGAGCTCAGTGATATCAAATGTGGCGCCACCGTTATCACTGGAGATGACATAGAGGCCGATGATCGAAGCCAACATCAAGAGTCCACCGAAGAGGCTGTAGAGCAAGAATTTAACTGCCGCTGCAGCACGTTCTCCGCTGCCATAACCACCAATAAGGAAGTAGACAGGTATCAACATCGCTTCAAAGAAAACGTAGAAGAGGAATACATCGGTGGCGGCGAAGACACCAATCATCATGGTGTCAAGGATAAGAATCAAAATGTAAAAGACTTTGGCAGACCAGCGTCCATTTTCGGACTCATTCCATCCCGCCAAGACAACGATTGGAGTAAGCAGAACTGCCATCAGAATAAGAACTAGTGAAAGCCCATCGACGCCGACTGCATAATTAATTCCGAAAGATGGAATCCATTGAGCGGTTTCGCCAAATTGAAATGTGGTGTTGGACTTATCAAAGTTGAACCACATCATGACCGCTGAGATTGCTACCAAGAGCGTTGTACCGAGCGCTGCTTGCTTCACGCGAAGTACCTGATGTGCAGGAATAACCGCAATCAGTAGCGCGCCAATCAGTGGCAAAATTCCAAGCAGGGTTACTGAACTCATAGCGTGACCACCCAAATTCCTGCGATCAGAGCAATCGCACCGATGAGAATGAGCACGGCGTAACTGCGTGCAAACCCGGTTTGAGATTTACGAAGGGCCGCTCCGGTACCCAGAGCTGTGCGGCCAATTCCACGAACTGCACCATCAACAACGCTCTCATCTGCTTTAACGAGCAAACGAGTGAGTGCTTGTCCAGGGCGCATAAATACTGATTCGTTAAAGGAATCTTGTAAGAGATCCTTGCGCGCAATACGGGTAAATATTGAGACGTTTTCTGGAGCAACCGCATCGATATCAGATAGCTGATACTTGATGATGGCGATGGCAACACCAATCGCTACAGCGGTGAGCGCCATTCCTGAAACAACAATGGGTGCGAAGAGATGCTCTTCATGATGGTCAGAGCCGTGATCGCCAAATACCGGATTGAGCCAGTTAGCGAGCGCATCACCCTTAGTGAATAACAGCCCTGAAGTTACTGAACCAATTGCAAGTACTGCCATTGGGAACCACATTAGGAACGGAGATTCGTGAGGATGTTGACCATCTTCCCAACGCTGCGGACTAGTGAAGGTCATAATCATTACGCGCGTCATGTAGAAAGCGGTAATGACTGCGCCAA
>JACCDK010605901.1_pt1 | contig 11815 bp, 8 predicted proteins | sample 7445871 | NCBI WGS metagenome assembly JACCDK01 (sample SAMN15323436, study PRJNA562643) | freshwater metagenome | isolation source: river surface water | place: USA:Blue River Watershed | collected 2017-08-15
ATCGTATGCATGGAAAGACTTGTGCTGGTGTGCTAATTAAGGGACTTAACAAAGATGGCAAACCATACGCATGTTACATCTACAACGTCGTTGATAATGATTGGTCCATGCAGGAATATGGTGATCAAGCTGTGGTTTGGCAGACCGCGATCAACCCAGTAATTGCTATGGAACTTATTGCCAAAGGAATCTGGAAGCCAGAGGGCGTAAATGGCCCAGAGTGGTTTGATGCCAAGCCATTCCTAGAATTACTGGAACAATATGGAACCACTTGGAAAGTCAGAGAAGAGAGCACTGAAGGTATCAATCCTTAATGTCATCAAAGATCGATTCGCATACTGATTTCGATGTTATCGTCATCGGTTCTGGCTTTGGTGGATCGGTTGCAGCACTTCGACTTGCTGAAAAAGGTTATCGTGTCTGCGTTATCGAAGCTGGTGCGCGCTTTGAAGATAAGGATTTTCCTAAGACCTCTTGGAGGTTAAATAAGTTTTTGTATGCTCCAAAATTGGGGCTCAACGGAATTCAGCGGATTCATAAATTGCCCGATGTATTTGTACTCTGTGGCGCAGGAGTCGGTGGTGGATCTTTGGTGTACGCAAATACTCTTTACCAACCTGGCGACGAATACTTTCAAGATCCGCATTGGCGCGATATCACAGATTGGAAATCAGAGTTAGAACCTTGGTATCAGGTCGCTCGAAAGATGTTAGGCGTAGTTACCAATCCATATTTTTCAAATAGCGATCGCGCAATGCAAGAGGTTGCCAATGAGATGGGTGTGGGTACTACCTTCAAATTAGCACCACTTGGCATTTATTTTGGCGATGGCAAAGAGGGCGTTACCCATCCAGATCCTTATTTCGATGGCGCTGGGCCAGAACGCAAGAGCTGTATCAATTGCGGAGAATGCATGACTGGCTGTCGCCACAATGCAAAGAACACTTTAGTTAAAAATTATCTTTACTTTGCAGAGAAGCTTGGGGTGAAAATCAAAGACTCAACAACCGTAACCTCTATCAAGCCTATTAGTACTGATAAAGGAAACATTTGGTCTGTAAGAACTAGATCATCTGCATCTTGGCTGTCAATCAAAAGTGAAATGACCGCAACCGAAGTGGTAGTGGCTGCTGGAACTTACAACACTCAGAAGCTGCTACATCGAATGAAAAGTATCGGAAATTTGCAGCTATCCAGCGCGCTTGGCAAGTTATCCCGAACCAATAGCGAATCATTAGTTGGCGCAATCATGCCTGATACCAAGATTGATTTTTCTAAAGGTGCCGCAATTACCTCATCGTTCTTCCCAAATCCCAATACCCATGTGGAACCGGTGCGATATGGCCGTGGTAGCAATTCAATGGGCTTGTTACAAACCATCATGACAAGTAGCGATAATTGGAAAGTCCGCACCAAACAATGGTTGAGTACTGCTGCAAAACACCCGACGTTAATTTTTAAAATTATAAATGTACGAAAGTGGAGCGAACGTACCGTGATTGCACTTGTGATGCAGAATGTAAATAGCGCCATCACGGTATTTGAGAAGCGAACAATCTTGGGATCTAAGTTAAGTTCGAAGAATGACTCCAATAATCCCAACCCAACTTGGATACCTGAAGCCAACGAAGTTGCTGAGAAGGTAGCCCGAAATTATGGTGGAATCGCTGGCGGAAATATTGGAAATTTGATTGGCTCTCCATTTACTGCCCACTTTGTAGGTGGTTGCGTAATTGGAAGAGATCCTGAAAATGGAGTCATTGATCCATACCATCGTGTTTGGGGCTATCCAACATTGCACATTGTTGATGGCAGCACGATCACTGCAAATCTAGGTGTGAATCCATCATTAACCATAACTGCACAGGCTGAGCGCGCATTCTCGTTATGGCCAAATAAAGGCGAGCAAGATTTGCGACCAGCTCAAAGTGAACCATATAAAGTTATTGATTCAGTCCTGCCACTTACAAAGATGCGAAGCTGATAATGAAAGCACTAGTTACCGGAGCATCATCTGGAATCGGATGGCACTTTGCTAACTTCTTGGCCAAAAATGGTTATGACTTGGTAATCACTGCTCGAAATACTGATCGTTTAAATCAACTTGCAAATGATTTGACTAATCAAAGTAAATGCAAAGTTGAGGTAATTTCCGCAGATTTGACGACAAACGCAGGTATACAAGCCATCGAAGATCGTCTGCGATATGGTGATATTGAGGTTCTAATAAATAATGCAGGTTACGGACTTAATAAATCATTTACCAAGAGTGAAACCAAAGAAGAAACTGAGATCATCCGAATACTCTGTGAAGCACCTATGCGCCTGGCACATGCGGCGCTTCCTTCGATGATCGATAAAAATTCGGGAATAATTATTAACGTTTCTTCGGTGGCTGCTTGGATTACTGGTGGTCATTACTCTGCTGCTAAGTCATATCTAATGGTGCTTTCAGAGTCACTGCATACTGAACTTTCGGATACTGCTATCAAAGTTACCTCGCTGGCACCTGGATTTACACACACTGAATTTCATCAACGTGGCGGGATGAAAATGGACGGAATTCCTAAATTCATGTGGCTAGACGCTGATTTAGTGGTTAAGGTTGCATGGAATGATGCTTTAGCAGGAAGAGCAATCTCTATTCCAGGCAGACAATATAAATTTCTTTATGTCTTGATGCGTTATGCGCCAAGAGCTCTGGTCCGGCGTTCGGGTATACGTGTGCGCCGCAAACAACGCTGATTCCGTTTATCTCTTAAATCTCGCTAATCTCGCTAATCTATGGTTAATTTAAGAGAATCGTTATCAGAAATACACCATTTAGCCACTTGATTTAACTTACTTTTTCCACAAAGGCCAATAAGATTTACCAAATAGCGAGCTATTGGCTATTAAAGTTGATTCTGGAGGATTTAATGTTACGTAAGACCTCAGTTGCACTCGCCGCATTCATGGTTCTCTCTTCAATGACGGCTATTCCGGCAGATGCTGCAACCAAGATCTCAAATGGTGTTGCATGCAGTAAGCGAAACGCCACAACTAAAGTGGGCGGTGACACCTATCGTTGCACCACCAACCCAACGACAACTTCCAAGAGATTGGTATGGATGTGGTCTGGATGCATTGATGCCAATAAGGCTTATCTTTCAACTAAAGCGCAATATGACGGAATCTTGAAGCAAATTGCAGGATCTTCTACCACGATTACTAACTCTATCCAGACTTCAATAAATCGAATGATTCTCTGGAAAGAGACCAAGATTTATGCCAAGAACGATGTGGTCTATGAAAATGCCAAGACTTATTACGTCTCTCTGGTAGATGACAACAGCAAGAAGTTACCTTCAGCAAACTTAGGAACTGCATGGGCGGTTTACATGCCGACTGCTGCCGATGCTAATGTCGGAACTTCTCCTGATGCCAACACCGTCATCTCTATGAAAGAGAAAGATGTGGTTGATTGGACTCAAAACATCGAAGTCTTAAATAAGGAAGTTAAGCGCCTCGAAGGACTTAAGAGTCCGACTGCAACCGATAAAGCAAATATTGCTAGATTCAAATCAGCAGTCACGACTTTCAATATTGGTATCAAGAATGCAAATACCAACATCAAGAATCTTCGTGCAAATATCACGTTACTAAATACTTCAAATTCAAACAAAGCAATTGTTGAGACTTTGAAATCTGACGTTGATCAAGCCAAGGTAATTCGTACTCAATCTTGTGCACGCGGAATCTAGATAAAATCTAAAGAAACGCCGTCCGTATGGGCGGCGTTTTTTATTTGGGGATAACCCTATGTTCAAGTCACAGAGGTTTTGAGTATCTTGCAATAGATGGAGCTAGGCCGCCTTATCTACCTGCTGTATTGCGCTGCTTTGATATCGCTGACTTTTATCGCAGGCAGGCGAAGAGAAACAAGAGCGCAGTATTTCTATCTCTTTGCTCTGATCTTTTGGGTATCAAGCGAAGTAGCCACGCAATTAATTGGCACTCATCTAGATAATTTTCTTTGGACGAGTATCGGATATGTGCTCTTCTATCCCCTGATCTTTGTGTCGATTCCAGCGCTCTTTGAGATCGCACAGGAGAGCGAACTTGTGCAATTGATAGATGGCGCGATACTGGTGCTTGGTAGTAGCACAATTGCAGCAGCACTACTTCTTCGCAAGTTGAGAGCAGATTTTCTCCATGTGCTCTATCCAATATGTGATCTAATTCTTTTAATAGCAGTCTTTATTGCTTTCGCAAGGCGGCCCATCACTGGTCGTAGTCTTCTAATTCTCTTAGGTTTTATTATCTACAGCGCTACCGATTTTCTATATCTAATCTTGGTATCTAAAGGTCTTTACCAAATTAATTCGAATTTGAATTATGGGTGGTTAGCTGGTTTTACCTTCATCTCGATTGCTCTTTTTAGACGCGGAATCAAGAGTGAGAAATTTCCACCCATTCCGATTTTCTACATTGCAATGTCCGTCTTGAGTAGTTCGCTAGCACTTGTAGCAGTCTCATTAGAACTTTTTGAACTGCCGAGTTTCATCATTGGACCTGCACTAGCAACGCTATTTGCTTCGTTTATCAGAATGGCAATTGCGCTCAAACAGAGCGAGCGAAGTTTTGCTGAAGAGAGTCTGGCAAAAATAGACGATCTAACTGGATTACCAAATCGAAGGAGATTTATTTCAGATATTGATAAATTCAGAAACGGTTCTATTCTGCTCATGGATTTGGATGGATTTAAGCCAGTAAATGATCAATTTGGACACGAGACCGGAGATGAAATATTGAAACAAGTTTCGTCACGTTTTTTAAAAGCGCTACCAAATAATTCACTTCTGGCTCGGTTAGGGGGCGATGAATTCGCGGTACTAACTCCGGTTGGATATGAGGATGCAATGGAGCTAGCAATGGCCTTGCGTGCGACGCTTTCTTACCCATTCAATGTCGGTGGCGAGCAGATCAGAATCGATGTGAGCATCGGTTGCGTTACCAATGATGGTCGTTCCGACTTGATGAGCCGCGCTGATACCGCGATGTATCAGGCAAAACGGGCACAAGTTGGTGTCTGGGCTGGTGGGTCTTAAACTTCCACTTCGCTGTGGTGAATTCTCCTAGCCCACCCAGCAGAAAACTCGGGGGTACTTAATTGTCAGCACGCTTCCAAGGTCGAATCCTTGTTTTGGGCGCAGGTTCGGTTGCGCAATGTGTAATTCCACTTCTACTAGAAAATTTAGTAGATGCCAAACAGATGACGATCGTGGATCAGCGAGACAATAGATCCCGAGTTAAAGCAGCACTTGATAAGGGTGCGACTTATATTCAAGATCAGATTACCAAAGAGAATTTAGCTTCATTTCTAAGTAATTACTTGCAAGCTGGAGATTTTCTACTAGATCTTGCTTGGAATATCGATGCAAATGTGATCCTGCAATGGGCACATGATCATGACGTTCTATATTTAAATACGTCTGTCGAAGAATGGAATCCATACGAAGGTGGTCACAATAAACACCCGTTAGATCGTACTCTCTATGTTCGCCATATGCGTATGCGTGAGATGAAATCTAAGTGGACCAAGACTGGGGCCACTGCAATCGTCGAACATGGCGCAAATCCAGGTTTAGTCTCACATTTAGTGAAAAAAGCGCTAGTAGATATTGCCAATAAAACCATTGAAGATGGCATCGCAACCAATGAAATCAAAGAAGCGCTTGCGGCAGAAAATTATGCAAAGCTTGCACAAACGCTAACTGTAAAAGTTATTCATATCTCCGAGCGTGATACGCAAATCAGTGATAAACCCAAGAGATTAAATGAATTCGTAAATACTTGGTCTGTCGAGGGCCTTTATGAAGAGGGTGTAGCTCCAGCCGAACTTGGTTGGGGTACCCACGAAAAACAATTACCTGCGAATGCATACGAACATAAAACAGGCCCTAAGAATCAAATCGCAATTGCACAACCTGGGGCAAAGACTTGGGTTAGGTCATGGGTACCGAATATGGAGATTACCGGAATGGTGATTCGACATGGCGAGGCATTTACAATTCCTGATCACTTAACAGTCTGGGATGGAGAGAGGCCGGTATATCGACCAACTGTGCATTATGCGTATTGTCCAACTGATGCGGCAATTGCTTCGCTTCGCGAATTGGAACATCGCAATTGGGATTTAACTGAAGATCAGCGAATCATGAACGATGAGATTATTGATGGTGATGATCGCTTAGGTGTGCTCTTGATGGGCCACCCTTATAAGGCTTGGTGGACTGGCTCGTTACTTTCAATCCACGAATCTCGTAAATTAATTCCGAACCAATCAGCAACTACAGTGCAGGTTGCCTCTGCAGTCTATGCAGCTGTCGCTTGGGCGGTACAAAATCCGGATAAAGGATTGCTAGTACCAGATGATCTGCCTTGGCGCGAAGTTTTAGCGCATGCAGAAAAGTACTGGGGTGGAATTTATTCAGCGCCAGCTGATTGGACTCCGATTGATAATCGTAAGGACTTCTTTGAAGGCTGGAATGGAAAAGAGTACGACTCTGATCCGTGGCAGTTTTCAAACTTCCTAATTTAAAGTTCAAACTCAAGCAGCCACGATTCTTGGTCGGCCTGCTTTGCGCTTGCGATCAATTACCTCGCCATCGTCAAAGAGTTCACCGCCCCAAACGCCGCATGGCTCTTGCCTTGAAAGCGCACCCTCTAAACAGGCAGCTTTAACTGGGCATGCTGCGCAGAGCGACTTGGCCATTGAAATTGTGGCTTCATCTTCTGAGAAGAAGATATCCGCATCAACGTTGTAGCAGGGCAGAACTAAACCCTCCTGGGTCACCGCCTCTAGGCCAATCAACTCTTCATTCCAGCCTGGAATGAGTAGCTCTCCGAATAGGACTGACATTTTCTTGCCTCTCTTTTCTTTCTTCCTGTTTCTCTTAGTTTCTTTTAGTTTTGGGAAATAAAAAAGCCCCAAATCCCTTTGGATTTGAGGCCATTTGGCTGAAATTATGGGTTATCCATTGACTCCAAGGGCCTCGTCACCAAAATGCGCATAATCGCGATTGGTAAACCACTTCGGCTTTGTGGCGGTAAATGAATAAGTTGATGTTGCATCAAACGAAAGCGCGTCAAAAGGAGCGCTGGTTTGAGCGCTTGCAGAAATGTTTTTTAACATTGCCACGCCTTTCTTGTCGGTACTTTCGAATGAAGGAGCAGAATAAAGCATCAATGTATTTAGATGCAACTTGATTAAATATCAGCCCATAATTGAGCGTAAAAATGGGCTCGGATGTCCACCATGGCTTAGATGTAAATATGAACGAGCTCTAGTGATGCCTACGTAAAAAAGTCTCAACTCTTCATCTTCGGGAGCATCTGGATAAGGAAGATATCCATCGCTTATGCCTGCCACAAATACACGCTGCCATTCCAAGCCCTTAGCAGCGTGCAAAGTAGCCAAGGTGGTGACTGGCATCTGCGGAGGATTGTTCTGTTGAGCCCGATCTTCGATCTCCTGTAAGAAATTGCGCAGCGTCTTCGGCTGAAAACGATCATCGCCATCTAACTCTCGGGCTAAGTGAATCAATGCTCCGATGCCATCCATTGCGCTTCCCGTTAAATATGGTTGCGCTAATGACCTTAGCTCCTCAATCCAACTGATATCTGCATTCGGTATTACGGATGCTTGTCGAATATCCCTAATAAATTCGCGGATCTCTTGGCGGTCGAAGAAACGATCATTGCTTCGAATTTGATAAGGCAAGCCCGCCTCTTTGAAGGTCTTCTCAAATTGGCTTAGTTGGGCATTAGTTCGTGCCAAAACTGCAATTCCTTCTGGAGCTTCACCATTGCTGATTAACTCAGTGATCTGATTAGTGATGCCAACTGCTTCCTGCCCTTCGGTTTTATATTCAGTGAGCTCTGGTCGATTACCGTGGTCGTTTACGGGTGCTAACTCATGTCCCATCTGATTGCGACGTAGCAGCGCATTTGCGGCAAAGAGAATTTCTGGGGTGGATCTGTAGCCAGTAGATAACCTAATGACCTCAGCTTCCGGAAAACGCTTGGTGAAATTTAATAGATAGCTTGGAGTTGCACCTGCAAATGAGTAAATGGTTTGGGCCGGATCTCCGACTACACAAATTTCTTTGCGAGTTCCGAGCCAAGCATCAATTAACCTCTGCTGAAGTGGCGATATATCTTGATATTCATCTACGGTAAAGAAACGGTATTGGTCATGAATTCTTTCACGCACTTGTGGCTCATTTTCAATCATGGCAGTGGTTAAAAGCAATAGATCTTCAAAGTCCAGGGTTCGTTCGGCTTTTTTCAAAGTTTCATAAGCTTCATAAATTTTTGCGATCTTTTCGATTCCGATTCGTGACTTTCGAGTTCTTGCAGAGTCAATCAGATCTTCCGGAGCAATTTGATTTACTTTGGCCCATTCGATCTCGGTGGCTATTTCGCGTAAGGCATCGCGAGTATTTACAGGTAGCGTCACTTGGGCGCGCTCTACAGCGCTATTTATAAAAGGAGTTTTCGATGTGAGTAACTCTGGGCTCTGGCCACCAAATACTGATGGCCAGAAATAGAGCAATTGTTTAAGCGCTGCTGAATGGATAGTTCGCGCATTCACTCCAGGAAAACCAAGCGCTCGTAAGCGTGATCGCATCTCGCCAGCTGCCCTTGCAGTAAAAGTGATTGCTAAAACTCGTTGCGGATCCATCACGCCAATTGCACTTGCGTATGCAATTCGATGTGTAATTGCTCTAGTTTTTCCCGTACCAGCCCCGGCGATTACACAGACCGGGCCACGAGTAGCTAGGGCAACCTTACGTTGTTCGTTATCAAGCGCTGCCAAGATCTCATCAGCGCTTGCCATTTAACCATCCATCAATCATCTTGCCTGAGACGCTAGTAATTGGTGGAACTTTTATCGATCCATCTGCAATCGAATTACGTAACTCATCTTTGGTAAACCATCTCAGGCTCTCGATCTCTACCCCATCAGGTTTTGCCTCTTCTGGATTTTCGGTGAATGCTTCGAATGCCAACATTATCGAATTTGGAAATGGCCAAGGTTGAGATGATAAATATCTGATCTCTGAAACTTTTAAGTTGCTCTCTTCGGCGACCTCTCGAAGTACTGCTGATTCTAGGCTCTCACCTGGTTCTACAAATCCAGCAAAGTTTGAAAAGCGCGCCTCTGGCCATGAAGCTTGATGTCCTAGACAGATTCTTCCGTTGCGATCTTGAACTGCAACGATAATTGCGGGATCGGTTCTGGGAAAATGTTGCGAACCATCAACGGGACATTTTCTAACCCAACCATTGTCTATAACTTCAGTATCTGCACCACATCTTGCACATTTTGGATGAGCTTCATGCCAATTTGTTAACGCGAGCGCAGTAACTGCCACTTCTAACATCGAGCGATCCAAAGAGACTGCTAAATCTTTCAAAGAAGCTCCACCAGAAAATTCTTTGTTTATTGCAAAATAGTGAACCTCTTTAATTTCACCGAGATACATTCGGGTTAAGTTCTTTAGCTCTGTTTCAGTGTACGAATCAGGAGCCTGCAGCAATAATTTCCCATCGTGTGCCAACAAAGTGCCACCGAAAACTTGTAGGACCTTACTTTGTGCCCAAAAGCGCTCTGCCGATACTCGCCCTGCTCGATTCATAACCTGCGCAGAGTATCTGTTTTAGTAGCGCTCTAGTAACTCGACTAATTGAGCCTCGGTTAAGAGGTCGCTGCGGCGGTCATCTTCTCCGGTCGGTACATAGTGAAATACCGCGCTTACCTTTGAGATATCTACCCCCGCAATCTTCGCCCAGGCCAAGCGATACATCGCCAATTGAATAGCAGCATCCTCATCTAATTTCTTCGATCCGGTCTTCCAATCGACAACTTCGTAACCATCATCAGTTTTGTAGACTGCATCAATTCGACCACGAATCAAAACTCCTGCTAATACTGTTTCAAATGGGACTTCTAATTTGTGATGCTCCCTTTTCGCCCATTTACTTGCAAGCCATTTACTCTTTAATTCATCTAGTTTGCTATCACCTTCGATGGGATCAAAGTAATCTAAATCCTCTTCGTTGAAGAGAGTCTCAGATTTGAGATGTACTTCCACCCAATTATGAAAATCTGTTCCACGCCGCGTGAATTGATCTTGCAAAAATGGCATTGGTCTACGAATGGCCTGTGCTAATTCTTCTGGGTTCTTCTTTAACGCAATCAAGGTAGAGACCGATAATCGTGGCGGCAGCAGCACATCAGAGCCCATGCGTCGATCTTCGATTTGTTTGATTAACAAGCGAGCATCACCATCATCTGCTTTAGCTGAAACTTCGGCGTAAATCTGAGCAGCCTGCTGTAAATCTTTGAGCCTAGAATTCGAAATAGGCCAGCTTTGACTCTCTTCGCGCTCGAGTAATGGATTCTTATCAGGCACATCACTCTTGTCGATATCCCAATCACTACCAATGCACTGGCAGATTAATTTGAAGATTTCACTAGCTTCATCGATATTGGTCCTGGTATCCCAATACGACATCGTGCAGTGCAAAGAGTTCTTGGCTCTAGTTATTCCGACATAAGCTAAACGCCACTCTTCTTCCATTCGGAATCTGGCGCAAGCATCTTTAAATCGCTTGAATTCAGCGGTAGCGCTCTTTGACTCGTGTAGTTGCGATAGATCGAGGCTTGGAAATTCATCGCAATCGCCCCGTAAGGTAAAGGGAATTTCTGCTTCGTTGTGCAACCACGAGATGGTGCTCTGTGCATATTCTTTCGGGAATTGTTTAGCCACAATTCCGGGTATGACTACATGATTCCATTCCGCGCCTTTGGACATATGAATCGTCAGAAGCTGGATCACATCTGAACGCACATCAGGAGCGCCAGATTCCAGACCGCGTTCATGATCTACAGTGGCATCTAACCATCGAACAAAATCTAGAATTGAACCATTGCTACTTGAGAACTTCGCTGCCTCTTCATTAAATCTATCTAAATGGCGACGGCCATTAGCGCCGCCATCTCTGACCAAGAGTTCGACACTAAGGCCTAGATATTCTTCGATTTCGAAAATCAAATCAATCAATGAGCCATTGGCTCTATTGCGAAGCGATCTGAGCTCTTTGGAGAAGTTTAATAATCGTTGATAACCAACGTCTGAGAATTGTGAGCGATCCGCTGCTGCCAATTCATCCAGCGCTTCAATTAGTGAGCCAGCTACTCCATCATCTGCTTCGGCGCTTTCTAATACTCCGCTTGCCAACTGAGAGACCAAATCTTTAGATACATCCTGGTTGCGATCTCTTTGACGTTTAAATCTGCCAAGCGCAGCAATATCTTGGACACCGATTGCAAGACGTGGGCTGGTTAGATGACGCATTAATGCAGAGCCAGCCTCAGCATCGACCAAAACTTTTAGTAAAGTGAAGACATCAGTTACTTCGGGGACTTGTAATAACCCGCCGATGCCCAGAACTTCTACCGGCAAATCTAATGCGCGTAATGCACTTTCAATCTGTGGAATCTGTTTACGATTTCGGACCAGAACCGCAAATGTTTCATCGCTATTCTTGGCAATCTTTGCTTTCCAGAGCGTCTCTAGCCGCTCCGCTATTCCAGCTGCTTCTAGCTCTGAGTTCTCATAGATGTTAGTTTCGATCGAACCAAGACCAGCATCTTTCGCTGGTTTTAGCGGTTTTACCTGCACATCAATCTGCTGGCCGACAACTGCACCAAATTGATTTGCCAATTCGAGAATCGCAATGTCGTTTCGAAACGTTGTAGATA
>JACCDK011387352.1_pt1 | contig 11814 bp, 10 predicted proteins | sample 7445871 | NCBI WGS metagenome assembly JACCDK01 (sample SAMN15323436, study PRJNA562643) | freshwater metagenome | isolation source: river surface water | place: USA:Blue River Watershed | collected 2017-08-15
AAGATCGTGAAATTGTTCTCGCTGAAGCAAAAGTGTTTGCTGTGGACAGTGATACTCTTTATGGAGTCATTCGGATGTTCATTCAGTGAAAGCCCCATGGTTAACGCCGTGGGGTTTTTGCTTTAGAAAACAAAGAAGCCCCAGGCGACGAACTCTGGGGCTTAATTGTGTGCATGCCCCTGGTGGGATTCGAACCCACAACCTCTTACTGAGTCAAAGTAGCGCTCTATCCGTTGAGCTACAGAGGCATGCAATGGGCAAGTTACAAGAAATATTTCTTAAGTCTCGGAAATATTTATCACTATGTGGATAAGCAACGCATGATAAAGTTCAGGCTAAGTCAAAGTAGCGTTGAGTTACAGAGAAAACCCGCAGAGAAATCTGCGGGTTTTTGCTTTAGCGCCGACTCACAATTATTTTCGCGAGCGCCAGAAATCTGTGGACCAGAGCGCCCAGAGAACCAGCAGCGGCTGGAAAAGTAATCGGATTGCGCGAGCGCGATCGGAATCTAATCCGAAGGCGTCGATTCCGTTGACGTATTGCGAGACGTTGCCGGGAAAGATTGCGACAAAGAAAAGTGCGCTGGCGATGCCGACTTCGCGGCGGCGCTTGAGTGAGATAAGGCAGAGGCCGAGGGCTATCTCGACGATTCCGGATGCGATGACAACAAAGTCAGGAGAAAGTGGGAGCCAGGTTGGGACTTGCGCCTGGAATTCGATGCGGCTGGTGGTTAAGTGCAGAGTGCCGGTGTAGATGAGAGTGGCGCCAAGCAGCAGTTGTAGCGCGATGCGCATGCGATGCATGAGATGAGTGTAGGGCTGGTGACGTTCGCATTTGCACTCTATTGACTGGGAGTGGCATGTGGCTAGGCTTCATGAATGAATAAGAAATTAGTTATTGCTGGGCTCGCTTCAACGCTCCTGTTGACTGGGTGTGGCGTGGGCGAGAAAGAAGAAGTGAAAGCCGATCCTGCTGCGTATAACAAATGTCTTGAAGAAGAGGCGGCCAAGTGGCTCGATGAGACCGGTTCGAACTTGGATTATGCAAATGAGAAAGCTGCTGAGGCCTGCGCTGATTTGATGTAGTGGCGAGTCAGTGTGTGATGCTGCCGGTGAGGTTTTCAATGAAGATGAAGGCTGCCATGGCGACTACAAACCAACCGAAGGCGATGCTCAGTTTTTCTGATTTTACTTTCGATGAAAAGAGTGAACCAACAACGGATCCAAATGAGGCTCCAACGATGGCAAGAAGAATGACTCTAAAATCAAAATTTATATTCTGATTAAGTGTAATTAGCGCACCATCGTTAAATTTGAGAGCAAATCCAGCGAATGCTCCGAGACATTTCATAATTACAACAAGAAGCGATGTCGCGATGGCATCTTTGATCGCCAGTCCTCCAAATAAGACAAGTGCGGGCACGACCATGAAGCCGCCGCCTGCACCAACAATTCCAGTGATGAAGCCGACAAGAGCGCCATCGAGGATGAGGCGGAACGTTCTTGGCTTGTGGCCATTGGAGAGAGCTGAGCTTTTGCTGCGGCGAACCATGGCAAGACCTGTAATTGCCATGATGATTGAAAATGCGAAGAGCAGGATTTCCCCAGGTAAGTGTGCTCCTACTTGGCCACCAAAAAATGCGCTTAGCATTCCTGAAAGTCCAAAGATAAATCCGGTGCGCCACTGAATATGTCCACGCATTCCATGGCGAACTAGGGCAAAGGCTGATGCCGCCGCGACGACGAGAAGGCTAGATGCAATCGCCTCTACAGCAGGCATGTGCTCTGCGTAGATAAAGAGCGGAGTTGTCATGATTGATCCGCCTGCACCAAGCAGGCCTACAACAAATCCAATAACTACGCTCAGCGAGAGAACTATCATCTAGATCAATTCCAATTAAATGTGGTGGCTCGAGTCGGTGGAACGAATACCTTGATGGTGATAGATCTCCAGAGTCTTTCTGAATGGAATCACTCCGTACTGATCGGCTAACTTCTGCCATTCACTTGAGAGTTCCGCGACGATTTCTGGGTGTGCGCTCGCTAAGTTCTTGAGCTCATTTCTATCTGTTGTGAGGTCGTAAAGCTCCCAATCCCAGTCATATTGGCGCACAAGCTTCCATTTGTCGCGGATGATTGCAGCGTTGCCAATGTGCTCCCACCACAATTGAGATTTCGCAGAATCTGCGTTCTTCAGTGCAGGGAGCATGCTGCCGCCCGCGAGCGGTTCGAGCTTGTTGCCATTGAGCGTAGCTGGATAAGTAACGCCAAGAGCTTCGTACAAAGTTGGTGCAACATTGACTAGTTGATAGGTGCTTGTATTCACTTTTCCATTGGTCAGGTTTCCGGCCGGCCAGTGGAAGATAAATGGAGACATCACGCCACCTTCATGTGTGTATCTCTTATAGAGGCGAAATGGTGTGTTGGAAACGTTGGCCCAACCTACGCCATAGCTTGCGTAGGTATCTTCGCCTCCAGGCATTACATCAGGATCATTTCCTAAGGTCACTTTGCGTCCGTCACGGGTGCGAGTGCTCATCAAATTCTTGGCGCGACGGAATTCAGCGATTTCATCGAGAGGAAGAGCTTCAGCGCATGCTCCGTTATCAGAGAGGAAGATGATGATTGTGTTATCCCATTCATTATTTACTTCGACTTGATTGAGAATTTGACCAATTGCGGTATCCATTTCGGTAACCATCGCTGCATAAACTTCCATGCGACGCGCTTGCCACTCCTTATCGGTCTCTTCTTCCCATGAAAGAACGCGAGCATCGCGCGGGCTGAGCTCAGTCTCTTTTGGAATGATTCCGAGTGCCTTCTGGCGCTCAAGGCGCTTTGCTCTGATGACATCCCAGCCTTCGTTGTATTGACCGGCATATGACTTGATGGTTGCTTCACGAGCATGCAGTGGCCAGTGAGGTGCGGTAAATGGAACGTAGAGGAAATAAGGTTTTTCTGCGGGTTTCTCTTTTAGAAATTTAACTGCTTCATTTGCAATGGCATCGGTGTAAAAGAAGTCAGGATTTTTATCTGCCTCTGACTCGACATTTTCCATTCCACGAGTAAGAGTTCCGGGACGGAAGTAAGTTGCACAGCCATCGAGGGTGCCGAAGAAAGTGTCGAAGCCACGTTCTGTTGGCCAGGCGCCATTGGGCTTGTTTGGGCTATTGGTGAGATGCCACTTGCCTGTGATTGCGGTGATGTAGCCATTTGATTTCAAAACTTCTGCAATGGTCGCGCACTTGTTGTTGAGGTTACCTGCATATCCACCTTCAGATGCATTATTGCCGGTCAAAATTCCAATTCCAGTTTGGTGAGGATGGATACCTGTTAATAGCGAGGCGCGAGATGGGCTGCAACGAGGGGTGTTGTGAAAGTTGGAGAGCTTTACGCCATTACTGGCTAAGCGATCTAAATTTGGGGTGCGAATCTCGCCACCATATCCCCCAATATCTGAATAGCCCAGATCATCAGCTAGGAAAATAATTACATTGGTGGATTTGTTCGACATGCTTGTCACCCTTTCGTTCTTCTTTATCACTGAATTGCCAGGTAGGCATTCATGACTAAATTTTTATTATCGTAAATATTCATAATCTCTCCAAAAGGTATTACTCCGTTTTGCTGTGCAATTTCTTCCCACTTGGCAGATAGTTCGTGAACAACATCAGGGTGCTTTGAACTTAAGTCGATGAGTTCGCTACGGTCTGTAGAGATGTCATATAGCTCCCATGGGCAGTCGTACTGGCGAACGAGTTTCCAATTTCCGCGGCGGATTGCTGCATTGCCGCAGTGCTCCCACCAGAGAGTTGGATTGGCGACATCTTCGCCTTTCCATGCTCCGTACATGCTCTGGCCTACAAGAGGAAGAATTGGTTTTCCTGCTCGCTCTGCAGGATATTCGTAGTTCAGTAGCTCCAAAATTGTCGGCATCACATCGGTCAACTGGAATGGTTGTTCAAAAATTTCGCCTTTGCGTAATTTTCCTTGTGGCCAGTGGGCAATAAATGGTGAAGCAACGCCACCTTCGTGCGCCCACAATTTAAATAACCTAAATGGGGTATTGGATAAATTAGCCCAGCCACGGCCGTAGCTCAGGTATGTATCTTCTCCCCCAGGCATGGTGAGTGGATCGTTTCCGATGCGAACATATCGACCATCCTTTGTCTTGTGGCGCAGGATGTCTGTTCGTTCTCTCCAATATTGCAATTCAACAAGTGGCATCGGATCTGCAGATGCACCGTTATCCGAGATGAAGAGAATGAGCGTGTCATCCCACTGTCCATTAGCGCGAATTTGATCAAGAATACGTCCGATTGCTTGATCCATCTCAGTGACCATCGCTGCATAGACCTGCATGCGACGGACCTGCCACTCGCGATACGGCTCATCTTCCCAACTTGGCACGCCTTCATCTCGCGGACTTAGCTCAACATAATCAGGAAGTAGCCCAAGCTCTATCTGCCGCGCCAGTCGAGTCTGGCGCAACTTATCCCAGCCTGCTTCGTAAACGCCGTCATACTCCTTAATTGTTTTTTCTCGGGCATGTAGCGGCCAGTGCGGTGCGGTAAATGGAACATAGAGAAAATATGGTTTGTCTGGGTTCTCTGATTTATGAGACTTGAGAAATTCAACTGACTCATCTGCAATCACATCGGTGTAGAAGAAATCTTCACGATCTGCTTCATGTTCAACGTTCTCGGTTCCGCGAGTTAATGTTCCTGGCTGGTAATAGGTACCGCACCCTGTCATCGTTCCCCAAAATGTGTCGAATCCACGGGCGGTTGGCCACGCATCATCTGGCACGCGATTACTTGGCGTTAAATGCCATTTCCCGCGAATTGCGGTCGTATATCCATGCTGCTTAAGAACTTCGGCTAAGGTGATGCAACGATCATTGAGTTTTCCGGTGTATCCCCCATGTGCAGAATCATCTTTAGCAAGAATTCCCATTCCTGCCTGATGAGGATGCAAACCCGTAAGAAGCGAGGCGCGGCTTGGGCTGCAGCGAGGGGTGTTATGAAAGTTACTCATACGCACGCCGTTACTCGCTAGGGAATCAATATTCGGCGTCTTAATTTCTCCGCCGTAGCAACCTAAATCAGAATAGCCCAAATCATCAGCTAAGAAGATAACAACATTGGTCATGATTTGACTGCTCCTGCTGTCAGACCAGCGACGATCTGGCGGCTAGCCACAGCGGTGAGCAGAATGATTGGAATCGCTGCCGCAAAACCTGCTGCAGACATTTCCCCAAAAGTAATCTGATAATCCTGAACCAAAGAGGCAATTCCTACTGTCAGAGGCGCCGAATCCCCACCTGTAGTCATGATTAAGCCCATTAAGAATTCATTCCAAGCCATGATTGCTACATAGATTGAGACTGCACCTAAACCGGGTCTTGCTAATGGGAGTAAAACTGAGAAAAATATTCTCTTCTCTGATGCACCATCCATCAGCGCCGCTTCACGCAACTCTTCAGGGATTTGATCAAAATAAGATTTAATCATCAAAATTGCAAAAGGTAAATTAAAGACCGTATTAATCAGAACCAAACCTGTAACAGAACCAAGTAAATTGAGATTGGTGAGCGTTACATAGATACCAGGTACGAGAGTTACAGGTGGGACGATTGGAAGAAAGGCTGCCATGATGAAGACAGGTACTGTCGCCCACTTAGGTGGCTTGAGCTTTGAAAGCGAATAACCCGATCCTGCACCAATTGCTAGGGTCAAAAATACTGTTCCAAAGGTGATAATTAAGCTATTTGTAACCTGACGGGGGAAATTCTGAGTTGGTTGCAAGAGAGTTCTGAAATTCTCCAAGGAAAAGGTGAATTCAAAGGCTGAATTAATAATTGCCTTGTTTGGCATGAATGCCAGGATAACTGTCCAAATAATTGGAATCAGTGTCATTAATACTGCAAGCAAAAGTGTCAACTCAAGGACAAGATTAGACTTACGTTTTTTCACAGATGTTTGATTTTTCATCCTTGAGCTCTCTTCTTCTTGCGAACGAAGTATGAAGTAGCGACAATCGCTCCAAGAACTGCCACAATACAAAGACTCAGAGCGCTGGCGTAGCCAAAATCCAGAACTTCGACAAATATCTTGCGAATATGCAAGCTGATCAAGGAAGTAGCACCATCTGGGCCACCTTTTGTAAGCAAGTACATCTCATCAAATGCTTTTATGCTCATGATGGTTCTTAAGAGCGCAATTACTGCAATCGTAGGTAGCAAAATTGGAAGAATGATTCTGCGCACAATTTGACGCTCAGATGCACCGTCAACTCGCGCAGCCTCGATGATTTCTTGATTAATCCCATTCAGCCCCGCATAGATAAAGAGGAAAACCACTGGGGTCCAGTGCCATACATCCACTACGACTACCGAAATAAAGGCGCCCGTCTTGCTATCGAGCCAAATTTGAGGTTGCTGCCCCAATGCCATCAATATCTTGTTTACGAGCCCGACTGTAGGGTCAAGAATCAAAAGCCACATGACACTTACAACAACTGGTGCAACTACTGCTGGCCAAACAAAGATATTACGGGCAAAACTTTTAAAGATCTTGGAACTTTGGACCATGATCGCGCCTGCGATACCTAAGATCAAGGTGAAAATCACGCAGAGAACTGAAAATGCAATCGTGACCTTAATGGCGTTAATTGCTAGTGGATCTTCAGGGATCTTTCTAAAGTTATCGAGTCCATTGAATTCAGAGAGAAATTCACCATCGAAAACTTCTGTCCGCATGAAAGACATTCGGAGTAGTTCATAAAGCGGATAAACCGCAAATACACCTAGGAAAGCCACGAAAGGAAGAAGGGCAATTACTGCATTTGCCCTTCTTCCTGACAGGGGCGTAGAGCGTCTGTGCCTACTTTGTAGTACAGCTTTACTCATATCTCTACGCCCCTCTTGTCCCGTGGTCTATTTGTACGTCTTTATTTATTTCTTGAGCGTGTATCCCGGAGGACACTTTGGAGCTACGCCAATTCTTGTTACCTTGAATTCACGAGTTCCCTTGAGGCAGACGATTGTGGTGGCGCGTGACTCATTCATGGAATAGTCGAATGTGCTCACAATCTTCTTGAGATCTGCTTCTAGTGCTCTGATGCCAGCAGAAGGAGAAACTGATCCAGCAGCGATTGCAGCCAGTCTGGTCTCTGTTGCTGTCAACATAGGAGCTGAGAACAAGTAGCGGACGTTTGCAGATACAAAGTTCATACCCTTTTGATACACATCGAGGTAATCACGTTGCACGGCTGTGAGGTTCGCTTCAGAAATAACATCTGTACGAGTTGGAATTCCACCGTATTCAGCGAACTTAATCTGAGCCTTCTTAGAAAGGATCCAGTTGATGTAGCTCAACGCAGCCTTTTCACGTTCTGCTGTGAGTCCGGTTGGAACTGACAGTCCGAAGGTTCCAGAGACGATTCCAGGGTTACATGTTGCACAACCCTTTGGCATTACTGCGAAGCCAATCTTTCCGGCAACCTTAGAAAGCGCTGGGTTGTTCATCTGGTTAGCTGCAGCAAAGACTGTATGTCCTTGTGCTGCATCACCGGCGAGCATCGTTGCAATTACCTGCGCTTGACCGATTGTGTTAGTTGCGGATGGTCCGTACTTCACAAGGTTACGCATGGTTGTTGCTGCAGCAATACCTTCTTTGGACTTGATGACTGGGTTCCAGTCTTCACCTTCCTTATTGAAGTACTTGCCGCCATAGGAAGCCAAGATATGGGTATAGTCGTATGTGACGCTAGAACCACTAGAAGCTGCCTGAGTACGCATGATGTATGGATACTTAACCAAGTTAGCAGCCTTAATCTTTGCTGCGTTATCAAGAACTTCATCCCAGGTTGTTGGAACCTTGAGGTTGAGCTTGTCGTAGATATCCTTGCGATATAGGAAAACGTTTGTATTTCCATTTAGTGGCATACTCATAACTTCGCCGTTTGGATCGCTGAACTTCTTAGCAGCGTTCCAGTACATGAAGTTTCCATATGAGCCGATGTTTGGATCAATCTTGAAGTTTGGATCAACCTGCTTAAAAGGCTTCACCCACTTATTCGCAGCAAATTCATGCGCAAAAAGTTCATCGTATTGGTAGACATCGTAAGTTCTATTTGATGCCTGGATATCAGCAACTAGTGCTGGTCGCATTTCGGTGTAAGGCAGAACGCGGACGTCAACCTGTACGCCTGTTTCTTTGGTGTAGTCCAGGATGAGTTTCTTGTAAGCCTCAACCCAAGGTGATTGGTTAGTTTGAATGGTTATCTTTGTTACTTCTGCATTAGCGACGGAAGTAGGTAGCAATGTAGCTAGAATTGCCACTAAAGCAGTTCCGGCGACGCCCACCTTCCGCCATTTTGTTCCGTTTATCATTGCTTTCCTTCTCTCGTTTTTCTTTTTTGCTGCGTTCACAGTGAACCCAGCAATTCTGGTTTAGTGTCAGCTACGCATCGGAAGCCGATATGTGCGGTGAATCCGCTTTTTTGATGTGAAGAACGTGCAGAAAGTCGATAGCGATTGCAGTAAGAGTCATGGCACATAAAAGAGCCACCCTTTATTACTTTGTTTTCATCTGCAAACGAATTGCTCCAGGAATCTTGGCACCATTCCCAAACATTTCCGCAAACGTTGTATAGACCAAACCCATTTGGTTCGAATGTGTCGACAGGGGCAGTGCCCAGAAATCCATCTTCAGCAGAATTAGAAACTGGAAAATCTCCTTGCCAAATGTTGCAGGCGTGCTGACCTTCAATGAGTAATTCATCGCCCCATGCATAGAGTGAGTTTTCTCTGCCTCCGCGCGCAGCCTTTTCCCATTCGGCTTCGGTAGGAAGGCGTTTTCCATTCCATTGTGCAAATGCTTGCGCATCTTCCCAAGACAAGTGAACAACTGGGTGAGACTGCAAATCTTGAATTGATGATGATGGGCCGAGCGGATGGCGCCAATCTGCCCCCATTACGCCAACCCACCATGGTGTCTCTGCAGAAGTGCCTACAAGATGCTGCTCATCGTGGGCAGATATTAAGAATGCTGGAACAAATGACCATCCCGTGTGCTCGGCTTCTGTGACATAACCGGTTGCGCTTACAAAATGCGCGAATGCCTGATTGGTCACTGCTACTTCATCTATCCAGAACTCTTCGAGAACTACGGTCCGCTTAGGGCCTTCGCCGTCAGCTGGATAGGCAAGCGCGCTATTGGTGCCCATCGAAAAAGGTCCAGCGGGTATTTTGACCATGCCGGTCAGGGATGTGGAAGCGGATCTGCGGGAGCCTTGGGATTCTGGGCGCGCACTTGCCACGGTTAAGGTTGTTACAGCTGGACTGCAGCACCCGCTTGACATGGCCCCCCTTAAATAATCACGGTTAACTAAACGTAGCCCCCCATATGGGGCTTAAACAAGAGTCCAAGGTGGACTTCTTTTTTATATAGTTAAGTGACTATACAAAAACTATTCGCTGCCGAGGGGTGTGTCAAGACTCATCTGCACGCTATTATTTCGGCGAGTCGAGCGCTCGGCTCCTGAGGAAAACCAGGTCTCCTGATGCACGTCGTCAATTTACGCTCAAAGAACCTCGAAAATGGAGAGATTCTCGAGCAATCTGGCCTTCGCCGCCACAATTTGGGGATCATTTTCAGGGCTATACGCGACTCTGGCCCCATCTCCCGCGCTCAGTTGGCGCATATCACGGGCATGACCAAACCCGGCGTGACCAACATCGTCGACGAACTCCTAGATCGCGATTTACTCAATCAAGGAGCTGAAGAATCTCGAAAGAATAGAGGTCGCCCAGGTGTTCTACTTTCCATTAATGCTCAGGCAGCTTCAATAATAGTTATTGAATTGCGAGCCTTCCATACAGCAGTGGTCGCTTTTGATTTGTTAGGACAAGAGTTTTATCGCGAGCGAGCAACAACTCTATACAACCTCACTCCAGAGGAACGTGTTCAAGAAATCCAACCCATGTTGGATCGTGCAATCCAAGCAGCGGGTAGACAATCAGCTCGCATTGCCAAATTAATTGTTGTAGTCCCTGGAATTATTGACACCGATTTAAAGATTACTTCATCGTCTCTCAACTGGGAGCAACTTGAGCTTTTACATTACATAAAAAATGTTGTTCCAGATAAGGTTGTAATTGAATTAAATACTGTCGCAAAACTGGCCGCACTTGCAGAATATAAGAATTTGCTAGAAGCAAATATTTCGTCCAAGTTACTTTTGCATGTTGAACTTGGAATCACAGCGGGAATTGCACTTGTACAAAATGGTGAACTTCAAGTGGGTGCAAATCAATCCATGGGAAATATTGCACATATTTCTATCAACCAGCATGGGAAGTTATGCCGGTGCGGCAAGATTGGATGTATCGAGACTGAGATTGGTTTTAAATCACTCATCGAACATACCTGCCCTGATCTAGGTAAGGATTGGAGCAAAGATAGCGAGTTCTACTTGAGCGAAATCATCAAGAGAGCAGAAAACGGAAATCAAGAAGTTCGTGAAGGTATTGAACTAATTTCAGAATCTGTAGCTACAACGCTTGCATTCTTGATTCCTGTATTGGATCCCGATCGAGTAATTCTGGGTGGGTATCCCGTTCGCATTGCCAATTTAATGATGCCACGGCTTAAGTATCATCTAGAGAGAAAGAACAAGAGTGCAGGGTTTTTTTCACTTGATGTATCCCCTCTTGATACAGATGCCGCGCTCTTTGGTGGATTTATTCTGGCGCAAGAGGAGTTATTCAATGCGCCGCACTCTATTTCTTAACTGTGGCTACACCGGCTAGTCAATTGAATTCCACGAAGAGCGTAAAGAATATGGGGTTTCATAGGTTGGTTGATTGACATAACGGGAGTATGCGAAATCAAGTGATGCGCCTGCACCAGCACTAAGCTCGAGAGTGAACCATTTATTGTTTATTACCATTTCAAAAATTTGACCATTTTCATAAGTAATCTTTACTGAATCTAATCTATTCTCGCCAAAATTTCCAGCTTGTAACGTCAATACTCGATGCTCAGTACTGCTTAGATTTATCACCTGTACTCGCATCAATTCAGCTGTAACGCTCTCTACCATTGCAGCCACATCATCCGGAAGGCCTGACCTTTTCTTCTGCCCATCAAAGTAACGAATTTTTCCAAACTGCAAGCCGCCATGCGAAATGTGCATCGGAGCACCAGAAAGTAGCTGAGATAAACCTTCAAAGTAGATGGGATTGAACTCTTGCCAAGCATGGATGCTGTACCCAGGAATACGAAGATCTAAACCAACTTCGACATCCGCTGTTGCTGGATCATAAGTAGGCCAGGTTCGAGGATCACCGGTATTTGAGCGCATTTTCTGCAGTTGTATCTCGATTAGTTTCAAGTTGGCTTTTAGAATTTCAACGGGGTAATTAGGAAAATTCCCTTGAATAAATTCAAACCACGACAGCGTATTTCCTATGTAATGTTTGGTATTTCTGCCGGTAGCTTTATCACGTCCAGAAACTCGCGGAATTACGATTTCTTGGCGGTCTTTTTCACGTGGAAGTGCATTAATTCGATCTAAATCCTCTTGGGCCATTGAGGCAGTCCAGAGATAAATCAGATGGCGCGCAGTGGGTGGTCGGTAATCTGCCCATCCACTATCAAGATGCCTGTGAGGCACAGTGAACTGACCATTTTCTTCTTTGCGCAAAGACCAAATCAGATCGAATTGAGATCGCGGTAGGTCAAAAAACTTTGGGTCACCTGTTAGTAGCGCTGCATTCATTGCAGCATTGGTCAAAGGTTCGATGATG
>JACCDK011040534.1_pt1 | contig 11813 bp, 10 predicted proteins | sample 7445871 | NCBI WGS metagenome assembly JACCDK01 (sample SAMN15323436, study PRJNA562643) | freshwater metagenome | isolation source: river surface water | place: USA:Blue River Watershed | collected 2017-08-15
AAATGGCGAATGCAATAATTCAATAATGGTTGACTTATCCGTTGTTGTGGTATGCAATTTCGCAACCTTTCTTTGATCAGGGACGACTATTCCATGAAAACGATCTCCTTCAGCATACTGTCCCTTTCCTGTTTTAAAAAAGTAGGGCAGAAATGCAGCCTTTTCTTTTGTAGCATGGGCTTTTAGATCTTTTACAATTGATTTCAGATCACCCATTATGCAGCCAGTTTTTTCAGTGCAGCAACAAATGCATCAAGTTCTTCTGTAGTTGTGTAAACATTTGGTGTAATGCGACAGCCAAAAACATTTGCCCCATCAATGGCAACGGTAAAAATTTTATGTTCGTCTAATAATCGTTTTGCAAGATCACCTGGTTTGATACCTTCAATACCAACATTTGCAATTCCGCAAGATCTTTTTTCATCTGCCGGAGTATTCAAAATAATTTTTGGGATGTTTCTCACTTTGCTTGTCCAATACAATTGCAAGTACCTTAAACGTTTTTCTTTTCTTTCACCACCAATCATATGATAGTAGTCAATTGCATCGGAAATCGTTAGGTCAGTATGAACAGGATGAGTGCCTGTATGGTTGATGCGGGAGATATCAGACATATTGGTATTCCCATCACCCAGTAGCGGCCATAGTTTGGCAATCTTATCCTTTTTTACATATAATAATCCTGCTCCAAGTGGCACACTGAGCCATTTATGCAAAGAGCATCCGTAATAATCACAGTTGAGATCACTGATCTTGAATTGAAAATGAGCAACAGCATGTGCACCATCCACCATTACTTCAACGCCTTTACTGTGGGCCATATCACAGATTTTCTTAATCGGTAGAATTTGTCCGGTTATATTGATCATATGACAAACCATCAACAATTTCGTTTTTGGTGTGATTGCTTTTTCATAAAGAGAGACGATCTCTTCGTCTGATGTTGGGTGATTTGGTACAGAAACTTTTTTCAAAACAACTCCATAACGTTTAGCAACCTGTTCGAACATATCCAACATTGCACCATAATCTTGTATAGCCAATACTGCTTCATCGCCAGGCTTCCATTCTTGTCCGGCGATAACTAGGTCTAAAGATTCTGTTGTATTTCTTGTAATTGCCAATTCATCGGCAGGGCATCCAGCCAATGTTGCTAATTTTTCTGTGATTCTTTTTTTATTATCAAACTGCATGTTACGCATGTAGTATGATCCTTCTCTGTTTACGTATCGAATGTTTTCAATAAACTTTTCTAGAATGGGTTGGGGCGTAAAATTGTAATAACCATTTTCGAGGTTGATATAATCAGGTTTGATAATGTATTGATCACGAATTTTTTTCCAGAATGCATCATCAGCTGCAAGCTCACTTGCGGGTATATTTTTTTTATCATCAAATAGAGCAGCAAGTGATGAGAATCCCATTTGCACACCCAATCCTGTGAGTGCAGTAGATTTTAGGAAAGTTCTTTTATTCATGCAATAAGATTATTGCATAAATATAAGCTAATGGATTTATGAAAACACTCTCAATGTTGTGCCAGAGAGGGAAGTTTGGTATTGTGTTAATCCTGTATTGGCTGGTCCGGATATTCTTGAACCTGTTGAAGAAAAATACGAGTTATGTGCAGTACATACAAATTGATTGTTGGATGAAGAATATCCAACGGTTACACCTTCATGCGGACAACGTGAAGAAACAGCGATATAAGTACCACTTAATGTATATGCAACGATTATACCTTGTGTGACAACATATCCACCTTTATTTTTCAATGCACTGAATTGACTGCTGTTTAGATCGATTGTAAAATCAACTGAAGATCCACCACCCAATCCATTTTTACTGCATGCTTGAAGGCAAGTAATAGCAAGGGCTGCAGCGCTACCGATACCTAATTGAGAAAGAAATTCTTTGCGATCCATAGTTGAAAATATTAAAGTGATGTATGATGGCTCTAAGTTAGTATTACAAAGTAAAGTGCTATGTTAAAATTGATGATGTTGGGTTACATTTTGATATTTCTGGAATTAACTTTTGTAAAACTATATCGTTATGCTACAAAAGACATACTACAAAACAAAAAGTTACTGCAAGGTGAAGTTCAATTTCAAACCTGAACTTGCTGAGACAGTTGAGATATTGGGATTGAACAGTGATTGGCAGAATTCCATCATCATGGCAAAAAAGAAAGATGGCAGTTTCAGTGCCGAGGTAAATCTTCCTAAAGACTCTACGCACGAGTTTAAATATAGAATCAACAATGATCTTTGGGTTAATGATCCAGAGGCTGATGCACAGGTTCCGAATGTTTTCGGTGGCAGCAACAGCGTGGTTTCTCTCTAATGAGTTGACTGTTAACGGTTAACAGTCAACAGTCATCTTATGCAGCTACAAACAAAACTGCTCTTTTAAGGGGTTTTTAGCGATATTTTTCGGAAATTAGCGGTCCGATAGAAATATTTCAATCCCTTTATAAATATTTTGAAAAATGAGCAGTAAACCTTTGAGTCTGTTTGATAAAGTTTGGGACTCACATGTGGTTAGGAGTATTCCCGATGGTCCGGATGTTCTCTTGATCGATCGTCACTTTATACATGAGGTAACGAGTCCGGTTGCATTTTTAGGTTTAAAAAACCGTGGTTTAAATGTGCTTTATCCGCACAGAACATTTGCAACAGCGGATCACAATACACCAACCATCAATCAACATCTTCCAGTTGCAGATCCATTGTCTGCCAATCAATTGAAAGCATTGGAGGAGAATACATCAAGTTATGGTATTTCTCATTGGGGTTTAGGAAATCCAAAAAATGGAATTGTACATGTGGTTGGACCTGAAAATGGGATCACGCTTCCTGGCATGACCATTGTTTGTGGTGATTCACATACTTCAACACATGGCGCTTTCGGATGCATTGCATTTGGCATTGGAACATCTGAGGTAGAGATGGTGCTTTCTTCACAATGCATCATGCAACCTCGTCCCTTTAAAATGCGCATCAATGTTAACGGTAACCTACAGAAAGGTGTTACACCAAAGGATGTGATACTTTATATCATTTCTAAATTGACTGCTGCCGGTGCAACAGGATATTTTGTAGAGTATGCAGGTACTGTATTTGAGCAAATGTCGATGGAAGGAAGGATGACTGTCTGCAACATGAGTATTGAAATGGGAGCTAGAGGTGGAATGATTGCACCAGACGAAACAACATTCAATTATATTAAAGGAAGAGAGAAAGCACCTCAAGGAAAAGATTGGGATGATGCAATGGCTTATTGGAAAACATTGAAGTCAGATGATGGTGCAAGTTTTGATCAGGAATATCATTTTGATGGTGCTGCAATTGAGCCAATGATCACCTATGGTACCAATCCTGGTATGGGTGTTGGTATTACACAAACAATTCCTACAGCATCTGAAGTAGGTGGAGGCAAGGCAAGTTTTGACAAATCGCTTGCTTACATGGGATTCAATGAGAAGGATGCTATGTTAGGAAAACCAGTCGATTATGTTTTTATAGGTAGCTGTACCAATGGACGCATTGAAGATTTTCGTGCATTTGCATCAATTGTAAAAGGCAGAAAAAAAGCCGACAATGTTACTGCTTGGAGTGTACCAGGTTCCCATCAAGTTGAAAAACAAATCAGGGAAGAGGGAATTTATGATATCCTTACTGATGCTGGTTTTCAATTGAGACAGCCGGGATGTTCTGCATGTTTGGCGATGAATGATGATAAAATTCCAGCTGGTAAATATGCAGTGAGTACAAGCAATAGAAACTTTGAAGGTCGTCAAGGTCCTGGTGCAAGAACATTATTGGCTAGTCCACTTGTCGCAGCTGCTGCAGCTGTAACTGGAAGAGTAACAGATCCAAGAACTTTAATTTAATCCAACATGGCATACGATAAATTCACGGTGTTGAAGAGTACAGCAGTTCCACTGCCCATTGAAAATGTAGATACAGATCAAATCATTCCTGCACGATTTTTGAAAGCAACAAAACGTGAAGGGTTTGGAGATAATTTGTTTCGTGACTGGCGATACAATAATGATAATACTCCGAAAAAAGATTTCGTGCTCAACAATTCCATTTACACAGGAAAAATTTTAGTTGGCGGTAGAAATTTTGGTTGCGGAAGCAGTCGCGAGCATGCTGCATGGGCGATCTATGATTATGGATTCAGGTGTGTTGTATCAAGTTTTTTTGCAGATATCTTCAAGAACAATTCAATGAATATTGGCATATTGCCTGTTCAGGTTTCTGATCAATTCCTGGATAAAATTTTTAAAGCGATTGAAGCAAATCCTGCTGCAGAACTGGAAGTCAACCTTCCCACTCAAACCATCACATTACTTTCAACCGGCGAAAGTGAGTCATTTCAAATCAATGGTTATAAGAAACACAATTTGACAAATGGATTTGATGACATAGATTATTTGCAGGATATGAAAACTGAAATCAAGGCCTTTGCAGAAAAAAGTCGCTATTAAACAAGCGATTCATTACAATGCCAAAATCATTTCGATACATTGAAATCATGGACACTACACTGCGCGATGGTGAGCAGACCAGTGGTGTTTCATTTACTGCATCAGAGAAATTAACGATTGCTCAATTGTTGTTGACTGAAGTAAAAGTTGATCGGATTGAAATTGCTTCTGCACGTGTATCGGAAGGTGAGTTTGATGCAGTAAAAAAAATAACCAGATGGGCCAAATCAAAAGGGCTCTTGAAAAAAATTGAAGTCCTCACATTTGTCGATGGCAATACATCAATTGAATGGATGACCAAAGCTGGTGCTAAAGTGATGAACTTGTTGACTAAGGGATCGCTCAATCACTTAACGCATCAACTTAAAAAAACCCCTGCTCAACATTTCACAGAAATCGCTGGCGTAATTGCCAAGGCCAAGAAGAAAGGCATTGAATGCAATGTCTATCTGGAAGACTGGAGCAATGGTATGCGAAATTCACCGGACTATGTTTTTCAGTACTTGGATTTTCTATCCAAGCAGCCAGTTAAAAGAATCATGCTGCCAGATACATTAGGAATTCTCGAACCCAATGAGGTAAGAAATTTCTTACAGATGATCATTCCTCGCTATCCAACATGTCATTTTGATTTTCATGGGCATAATGACTATGATTTGGGCACTGCAAATGTTTTGGAAGCAGTGAAAGCTGGTGTACATGGTATTCATCTTACTATTAATGGTATGGGTGAACGTGCTGGAAATGCACCTCTGGCGAGTGCTGTAGCAGTATTGCATGATTTTCTTCCTAATGTCAAAACTGGTGTTGCTGAAAAGTCGTTATATCAAAGTAGCAGGTTGGTAGAAACATTTTCTGGATTCAGGATACCCGTAAACAAACCAGTTGTTGGAGAAAATGTTTTCACACAAACTGCTGGGATCCATGCAGATGGTGACAAAAAGAATAATCTCTATTATAATGATTTGTTGCCTGAGCGATTTGGCAGGCAACGTAAATACGCACTTGGTAAAACCAGTGGTAAGTCAAACATAGAAAATAATCTCGCTCAATTGGGAATTGAACTTCCTGACGCAGACTTGAAAAAAGTAACACAACGAATTATTGAATTGGGTGACAAGAAGGAAGTGGTTACACAGATGGATCTTCCTTATATTATTTCTGATGTGATTGATAGCAATACGATTGAAGAAAAAGTAACCATCGTAAATTATGTCTTGACACATTCTAAAGAATTGAGACCTTCAGTTACTTTGCAAATCAATATCAATGGAGAATTATTTGAAGAGCATGCGCAAGGCGACGGACAATATGATGCATTTATGAATGCACTCAGAAATATTTACAAGCAGAAAAAAATGCATTTACCTGTATTGACAGATTATGCTGTTCGAATCCCACCCGGAGGTAAAAGTGATGCATTGTGTGAAACCATTATTACCTGGGACAATAAAGGGAAAGAATTTAAGACAAGGGGACTCGACAGCGATCAAACAGTTGCAGCTATTAAGGCAACACAGAAGATGCTAAACATGATTTAATTATGAAGAAGAATATTTTAGTTGTTCCAGGTGATGGAATTGGACAAGAAGTTACTGAGGTTGGTAAAAAAGTATTGGATGCCATTGCAAAAAAATTCGGACACGAATTTATTTATGACGAAGCTTTAATTGGTCATGTTGCAATAGAGGCTACAGGAAGTCCACTTCCAGACGAAACACTTGTAAAGATGAAAGCATCAGATGCGATTTTATTTGGTGCTGTGGGACATCCTAAATATGACAACGATCCAACTGCAAAGGTCCGCCCAGAGCAAGGCCTACTCAAAATGCGCAAAGAGCTTGGATTGTATGCCAATCTTCGTCCCATTAAATTATTTGACGAACTGCTTGATGCATCTAGCATTAAACCTGAAATACTAAGAGGTGCAGATATTCTTTTCTTCAGAGAGCTGACTGGTGATATCTATTTTGGTGAGAAGGGAAGAAAAAATGACGGCAATACTGCCTACGATGTTGCTGAATACAGTCGTTTTGAAGTTGAAAGAATTGCAAGAAAAGCTTTTGATGCAGCGAGAACAAGAAGAAAAAAATTATGTTCAGTTGATAAAGCAAATGTGATTGAGACAAGTAGATTATGGAGAGAGGTCATTCAAAAAATCGCCCTTGAATATCCTGATGTTGAAGTTGAGCATCAATTTGTTGATGCCACTGCTATGCTGCTCATCAAAGACCCAAAGCGATTTGATGTTGTAGTGACTGCAAATCTTTTCGGTGATATTTTGACGGACGAAGCGTCCCAAATTGCTGGCTCTATGGGCATGTTGGCATCGGCTTCTATTGGTGACGGAACTGGTGTTTATGAACCAATCCATGGTTCTGCTCATGACATTACAGGTAAAGGAGTTGCCAATCCGCTTGCATCTATTTTGTCGGCTGCATTGTTATTGGATATCTCATTTGGACTAAAAAAAGAATCTGAGGCTGTTATCAATGCAGTCGATGGTGTACTAAAAGCAGGATTTAGAACCCGCGATATTGCAGATGCAAATACACCTGCAGCTTCTATTTTAGGCACGAACGCCACAGGTGAAGAGGTGCTAAAAAGGATATAATAAAATATTCGTCAGTATATTTACCGACTAAATAATACTGATGAAAAAAATCATTTCCTCTTTATTCTTTTTGATTGTTTTTTATACGGGTGTATATTCCCAAAACGCACAAGTTGAATTTTCAAAAGAAAAAGATCGTCCTGTTGTACATGTGACGATTGGAGGCAAGCCCTTTACAGACTTTTTCTTCCCAGATACCATTGCCAAACCGGTATTGTTTCCGATTAAAGCACCCAATGGTACGAATATTACAAGGGGATTCCCAGTGAATACCAAACCAGGTGAGCCAACTGACCATCCTCATCATCTTGGTTTGTGGATGAATTATGAAAATGTAAATGGATTGGATTTTTGGAATAATTCATATGCCATTCCTGCAGATAAAAAACATCTCTACGGTACAATTAAGTTTGAAAGATTCACAGAAGTAAAAAATGGCCCAGTTGGAAGGATGGTATATAAGGCTAATTGGGTTGATCATGCTGGCAAGAAGCATCTCGTTGAAGAAACCGGATATGAAATCAAAGAGATGAATGGTGTTTGGGTCATTGATCGATTCACAACGCTTACAGCAGCAATTCCTGTATCATTTAAAGATGCAAAAGATGGATTTATTGGATTAAGGGTTGCACGTGAATTGCAGCTTCAAACTTTGGAAAAGAAAAAATTTGTTGATGCATTTGGTATTGAAACATTTGTTGAAGCAATTGCTGATAAAGCAGCAAATGGGAATTATATCAACAGCAATGGTGTGACCGGTGAAAATGTTTGGAGTAAAAAAGCATCATGGTGTAAGCTTTATGGAAAGTTGAACAATGATTCAATAAGTATAGTGATGATTGATCACTCCAAAAATATTGGTTATCCAACCAATTGGCATGCGCGTGGATATGGATTGTTTGCAGCCAATCCACTTGGTGATAAAATTTTCACCAATGGAAAAGCTGAGAGAAATCTTGAATTGCAGCCAAATCAATCAGTAACATTTAGGTATAGAATTTTAATTGCATCTGGTTCTACTTCATTATCAAAAAATGCTATTGAGAATTTTCAGAGAGATTTCGAGTCACAACATGAACAACTTTTATATGTTGGTTCTTATACAGCTAAGGGCAATAAGGGAATCAATGTATTCTCATTGGATCCAAAAACAGGACAGCTTTCATTTGTACGCGATTATCCCAATCCCAATGCCTCATACATGGTCATGACTCCTGATAGGAAGTTTTTATATGTGTTGGCTGAGGAAGATAAAAAGGGAGCTGTAACAGCGTATACTGTTAATAAGATAACCGGAGAACTTACAAAAATAAATACAGAAAAAACGATAGGCGAGGGTTCTTGTTATATTTCATATAATCCTGTTTCCAAAACAGTTTATACCGCCAACTATGGAACTGGAAGTGTTTCTGTATTTAAGACTGACAAAGACGGTTCATTGTTACCTATTGCACAACATTTGGTATATAAAGGATCGAGTGTAAATAAAGTTCGTCAAACATCTTCGCATGCACACAGCGCTGTAGTATCTCCAGATAAAAAATCATTGTTTGTAGTTGACTTGGGTACTGATTGCATTTATCAACATGCAATTGGTAATGATGGTTTGATCAATACAAAACCAGTAGTTACAAATGTTGAAAATGGAAATGGTCCACGACATTTAGTATTAAGTAATGGCGGTCTTTATGCTTATGCTGTGAATGAAATGGCCGGTTCGGTTGATGCATTTCAAATGACTGCATCAGGACTTAAAAAAATTCAAACTGTTGTTATAGATACTGTACAAACCAAAGAAGATCATGGAAGTGGAGCCATCAGACTTTCACCAGATGGTAAATGGTTGTTGGCAAGTAATCGTGTAACCAGTAATCAAGTTGTCGTGAACAAGGTATTGAATGATGGAAGGTTACAAAAGATGGATCATGTTGAAGTGACAAAGAAACCTCGTTTCTTTAGTTTTGATCCAACTGGTAAGTTTGTATTTGTATGTGGACAAGATGGTAATCAGGTTCAAGTATTTTCATTTGATAGCAATACAGGTAAGATGAAATCTTTACAGAGAGATATTGATTTGATCAGTCCAGTTGCCATTGAATTTCTTTATTAATTAAATATGAGTAAGCGCATACTTATTCAAAATGGTCGCGTCATAGATCCAGCCAATAACCTGGATGAGATTCTTGATGTATATATTGAGAATGGGAAGATTGAGAAAGTTGCGAAATCAATTTCAGTTTCAGCAGATGTTCAAGTTGATGCGTCTGGACTGATTGTTGTACCAGGATTAATTGACATTCATTCTCATCATTTCTATGGCACAGAACATAATCATTATTTAAGCAATGGTTATTTTGCTGTTCCTCCTGATGGGTTTACTTTTCGATCAGGTGTAACAACTGTTTTGGATCCAGGAGGCGCAGGATGGAAGAATCTACATGTTTTCAAAAAAAATGTAATCAGTCAATCTAAAACCAGGGTACTTGCGCTTGTAAATATTGTTGGAGAAGGAATGAGAGGAAATCCGTGGGAGCAGGATACTCATGATATGAATCCTGAATTAGCAGCACGTGCTGCCAATGAAAATAAGGATTGTGTTATTGGATTTAAAGTTGCCCATTTTCTTGCTGAGGATTGGGTTGCAGTTGACAGGGTGTTGGAGGCTGGTAAATTATCAAATTTACCTGTGATGATAGATTTTGGAGGCGACGATAGCCATCCACCATTATCAATTGAAAAACTCTTCATGGAAAAACTTCGTCCAGGTGATATTTATACCCACGTCTATACCGATTTAAAAAGAAGAGATCCGATCATTGATCCAAAGACAAAAAAATTGAAACCTTTCCTACATGATGCAAGAAAAAAGGGAATTGTTTTTGACGTTGGGCATGGTGGAGCAAGTTTTGCCTATTCTCAAGCATTGCCTGCAATAGAAGAAGGTTTCTTCCCTGATACCATCAGTACTGATCTTCATATTGAAAGCATGAATGCCGCTATGAAAGATCAAATGAATGTAATGTCTAAATTTCTTGCATTGAAAATGACATTAAATAATGTTATTAAAGCAAGCACCAGTGATGCTGCAAAAGCTATTGGCAGAACTGAATTAGGAAATTTGTCTTTGGGATCAGAAGCAGATATTGCTATTCTAAATCTTCGTGAGGGGAAATTTGGTTTCTTTGATACATTAGGTGTAAGGATGGAAGGAAATATGAAGTTAGAATGTGAAGTTACCATTCGTGCAGGTGAGATCGTTTATGATCTTAATGGGTTAGCGCTGAAATAATCGATATGAAATATATTTTCTTTTTTCTAGTTTGTATGATTAATCTTGTTCATGCACAGGATGTTGATCCAAACAAAAGAATTCAAGAATTAGGAATTGAACTTACTGAATTGAAAGCACCAATTGCTAATTATGTAAAGGCTGTAAGATCAGGCAACTTATTGTTTTTATCTGGACATATTCCAGATGAGGTAGTTGGAAAAAAAACGCGTGGTAAAATTGGTTTGCAGTTAACGGTAGATGAAGGGAAGGAGGCTGCCAAAATAACTACCATTGGTTTGTTGTCTACATTAAAATATTATGCTGGTGATCTAAAGAATGTAAAACGAATCGTAAAAGTAACAGGCATGCTGAATGCTGATCCAGCTTTTACTCAACACCCGACCGTCATGAATGGATGTTCAGATTTACTTGTAGCCGTATTTGGTGATGCAGGTAGGCATGCTAGAGCAGCAGTTGGAATGTCTTCTCTGCCCCTTGACGCGGCGATTGAAATTGAGATGGTTGTTGAATTAAAATGAATTTATTGCTTATGATATCATTTGCCAAAGGGCTAACCCTTTTTGCTGTTCTACTTTTTTTAATGATTGGATTGTCTTACGCACAACAACGAAAATCTCCATTGAATAAAATAATGGAATCCGTTTTTGATGAAACTGATCCCTTCAATGGAGTTATCTTAATGGCTAAGGGTGGAAGAGTACTTGTAGAAGAGTCATTTGGGGTGAGGGATTTCGAGACAGGCGATAAATTAAAATCATCAGATATTTTTGAACTTGCATCTGTTTCCAAACAATTCACAGCGATGGTTATCATTCAACTTGAGGCGAAAGGCAAGTTGAAATTTGATGATTTGGTTGAAAACTATTTAAGTATCCCTTACAAGAAAATAACTATTCGACAATTACTCAATCATACAAGTGGACTTCCAGATTACCAAGCCATCATGGATGCTCATTGGGATAAAAATAAAGTGGCAGATAATAATGATATCATTACCTATCTTAATCAATATGCTCCACCTGCTAATTTTTTACCAGGGGAAAAGTATGAATACAGTAATACTGGATATGTTTTGTTGGCAAGTATTGCAGAGAAGGCAAGTGGAAGAGATTTTACCACGATGTTGCGTGAAATGGTGTTTAAGAAATTCAGGATGAATGACACAGATCTAAGGACTCCTGATGAAAAAAAGTCACTTAGCAATTTAGCTTATGGGCATATGAAACCATCAGGTGAAACCAGATATGTAAAAGCTGATTCTTTTCCCTCATCCAATTATACTATCTGGTTAGGACAGCGTGAAGGTCCTGGTAGAATTAGTTCTACTGCACATGACTTATTGAAATGGGATCGTGCACTATATGATGGAAGATTTTTTACACCTGAGATGAAGAGAGAAGCTTTCAAAC
>JACCDK010040834.1_pt1 | contig 11811 bp, 10 predicted proteins | sample 7445871 | NCBI WGS metagenome assembly JACCDK01 (sample SAMN15323436, study PRJNA562643) | freshwater metagenome | isolation source: river surface water | place: USA:Blue River Watershed | collected 2017-08-15
AATTTCTACGATTGCGTACATTTTAGATGTATTTAAGTGAAACAATCCCACGAGGCCAGGTCGTTACCTTTACAAAGCCTTTTAAATGGGGTCGCAAATATAAAAAGTATTTAGAACAAAGGCAAACACTAGTCGTAAATAAATTCTCCGTAGGTGCTTTTTATTGTCAATTTCTTAACTGGAGCCGCCTCGACACGACCCACAACCTGAGCCGGAATGCCAAATGACTCTGAAATCTGAATAATCTCCTCCGCAAATTCAGGCGCTACATAAATCTCCATCCGGTGACCCATATTAAACACCTTATACATTTCCTGAAAACTCGTACCACTCTCTTTTTGAATCAAATCAAACAGCGGTGGAATCGGAAATAAATTGTCCTTAATCACATGAACACCCTCTACAAAGTGCATCACTTTCGTCTGCGCCCCTCCTGAACAATGCACCATCCCATGAATCTGTGCTCGCATAGCGCCTAAAATTGCCTTGATAACCGGTGCATAGGTGCGCGTGGGCGACAAAATCAATTGGCCTACATTTAAAGGCGTGCCCGGAACTGCTTCCGTCAACGAGCGTGAACCCGAATAAACCAAATCCGATGGAACCGATGGATCAAAACTCTCCGGATATTTGCCAGCTAAGTAATTTCCCAACACATCATGGCGCGCGGATGTCAATCCATTACTTCCCATACCGCCATTATACGTCTTTTCATAGGTCGCCTGACCATCAGATGCTAGACCAATAATTACATCTCCCGCCTGAATATTGCCATTCGAAATCACATCCGAACGTTTCATCCGACCAATCACCGTACTATCAACAATAATCGTACGCACCAAATCCCCCACATCAGCCGTTTCTCCTCCCGTACTATATATGCCTAACCCATTCTCCCGCAACATCTCCAACACCTCTTCGGTCCCATTAATAATCTCGGCAATTACTTCCCCGGGAATCAAATTCTTATTCCGACCAATCGTACTCGAAAGTAACATTTGGTCCGTCGCCCCCACACAAATCAAATCGTCCGTATTCATGACAACCGCATCTTGTGCAATGCCTCTCCAAACCGAAATGTCACCCGTTTCTTTCCAATACAAATAGGCCAAAGACGACTTTGTTCCTGCTCCATCCGCATGCATGATGTTGCAAAAATCAGCATCTCCTCCCAAAATATCAGGTGAAATCTTGCAGAAAGCCTGTGGAAATAATCCCTTATCTAGCTTGGCAATGGCCTTATGAACATCTTCTTTAGAAGCCGAAACTCCCCGTTGCATGTAGCGATCGGTTGACATATTACGCTTGATTTAATTGAGCAAATTCTTTGGCAAAATACGTCAGAATCACCTGAGCGCCCGCCCGTTTAATCGATAATAAACTTTCCAACATTGCCTTCTCGCCGTCCAGCCAGCCATTTTGAGCTGCCGCTTTAATCATCGCGTATTCGCCCGAAACATTATATGCGGCAATCGGTAAGTGACTATTTTCACGTAACAAAGCAATGATATCTAGATAGGCCAAAGCCGGTTTAACCATCAGAAAATCCGCACCTTCCGCCTCATCTAATTCCAATTCAATCAATGCCTCCCGACGATTCGCAGGATTCATTTGGTATGTTTTTTTGTCACCAAATTTAGGTGCCGACTCCAACGCATCCCGGAACGGACCATAAAATGCAGACGCATATTTAGCCGTGTAAGCCATAATTCCCACATGAGAGAATCCCGCGCCATCCAGCGCTTCGCGCAAATAACCAACCCGACCATCCATCATATCAGATGGGCCGATTAATCGCGAACCTGCTTGCGCTTGTGCAATCGCCATCTTAGCTAAAACCGGTAACGTTTCGTCATTTAAAATTTGACCATCCTTTACAATACCATCATGCCCATCCGAGCTGTATGGATCCATGGCCACATCGGTCAACAAAGAAATCTCTGGAAAACGGCTCGAAACCGCATGAATCGCCTCTAAATATAAGGAGCCTTTTCGATGACTTTCAGAGGCAATGGAGTCCTTTAATGAATCCTCCACCTGCGGAAATAAGGCAAAAGAACGAATGCCTAAATTGACACATTCATCGATTTCCTTCAACAATAAATCTACAGAATAGCGATTAATTCCCGGCATAGAGACGATTGGCGTCTTTTTGCCCGAACCAGCCTGAACAAATAGTGGGAATAACATGTCTTTCACCGACAGGCGAGTCTCCTCGACCATATCACGAATGACTGCACTTTGACGATTTCTACGGGGCCTTTGTAGCATAACGATGAATTTAAGCGACAAAGGTAGGAATTTATTGCGGCAGTTTGGACAGGATCTCGCTTAATTTCAACTGTACTTGTTGGAGCGCCGCCGCCTGCTCCGCAAATTCACCTCGAGTCACAAAACCATAATCCGGAATCGCAGACTCGGCCACTTGAGCAACCTTTTCATCCTTTAGAAAATCCATTAATTCAAGCTGAAGCACCGAGGCAATCTGCGTTAATCTGAATAAGGTCAACTCCGTTTTGCCGCGCTCAATTTTTGAATAGGCAGACATGGTAATACCCATCTTCATCGCCATAAATTCCTGACTGTAATCTTGCAACTGGCGAAATTTGCGTATTCGCATCGAATATTCTTTCATAAGGGTAAATATCAAAAACATATAGGCTATACCGTTCATACAATTTAGCCAAATTAGTTCCTATGTCGCCCTATTTATGCAGATTTCGACTGTTTGCCAACTGGAATAAGGCTAATGAAGCCGAATTTTGGATCTCTAAACGCATCGGAGATTCCTCAAATTCCAAGCCTACAAAGGCCATCAAGTCGCCTATTCGTTTACCCAAAGGCTCATTGCCTTCCACCCAGATTTTCCAAAAATCACTTAACGATGATTCATATACTTTTTCTACCAAGGCATAAAAATCCGCCCGCGTATATCCCTTTTTGAATGTTGCCTTCATGGCCAATAGCACATCTTGTAACGAACGCTGATGATTGAATTTTTGACGAATCATCAGATCTAAGGCCAAAGCCACAAGCGCCCCTTTGAAATAAATGGAAACCCGCTTGCCCGGCAATGCCTGGCCATAACCATCCAGCCATAAATCAATCGAACTCTCCACCAAAGATTGCTTGGACGCGCCATCCCGCTCAAAATGCAATTTCAAATTGCCCAAAAGCATCCCCACATATTCCTCCGCAGTCACCACACCAGATGCCCATAAAAACCAGTCCCCCAAATACGTCGTAATCCCCTCAATCACCCATCCCGTATCAAAAATGACTTGCTTCGTGTAATCATATGGTAACAATTCCTTCGGTCGGATCGTCGCTACATTCCAAACATGAAACAATTCATGCGATGCCAATCCAATCAAATCATCATACGAATCTCGATCCTCCGGCCCCATCACCATCATGGTTGACGCCGTATGTTCCACCCCATGATAAAAGGGCTTCGGGCAAATCCAATGTAAAAAATGATATTTCTTGCCTGGAAATCCCTGCATATACTGGATTTGATAATCCACAAAACGCGCATAGGCTTGTAATAAACGCGGCGAAAAATGTTGCTTCGGCCCAAGCCCCTGAACAAAAAACTGCACCCCATGCGATTTCCAACTATGAGAAAACATTTCTGGACCTGAAATGAAGGGAGAATCAACTAATTCACGATACGATTTCGCGCGAAAATTAGACCCATAAGTAGTTAAAGAACAGGCAGTTCCGTGATACCCCGGCAGCGTGATATTTACCTCACAAGGCCTATTTTCACCCCGGTGGGGAAAAACTAAACACGCAATAAAATTGATGTACACAAAATCAGCCTGCGAAACACATCCGCCCGCATCCGGTTGATCCGCAAAATAACGGTACTTTAAAACGACAGGCTCCAACGAATCCACATCCAACGTCCACGTAGATAAACCCGACTTAACAATCGAACCTCTCGATGTCTGAATCGTCGCAATGTTTTTAGCAAAATATTGTGCCTGATACCGCCCCGGCCGCCATATAGGCAAATGGATTTCCTGCGGCCCTACGCGCTGAGGCGTAAACTCCAGCGAGATCGACAAAAAGCGATCTTCCCCTTCAATCTGATAACGCAACAATCGACTCATGACAATACCTCCTGTAATATTTGCAATGACCGTAAATCGCCAAACGACTCCATGTGCAATTGATAATAATAAATTAATGCCGCTAATACCGCTTGCCTTTGACCCCGCTTCATAAGCACCTCTTGCCCATATTCAGCATGAAAAAGTGCACTCAAGGCCTCCGAATCAATCCCCACCAAACCCGGAACTCCGGCCACACGTAATTGCTCTAAAAACTCCGACACCAAACCCGGGTAAAAACCCAAAAATTCCGTCAAATTCCACAAAAATTGTAAATGAAAATTCTCCGTATGCCCAGGTGCCTGATCCAAAAACTGAAACGACGATTCCAAAAATTCAAATAACACCGGATTCGCCTCCTCCTCCTTCAACACCTTTGACAGCACCTCACTCAAAAACAACGCGATGCTCGAATAGGCGATATCAAATGGAATTTTACGGTAAGGATAATAGCATTTAGCAGAAGAAATCCGATGAATTCCCTTGCCAGGTTTGTGAAAAACTTCGAGGTCCAATAAGGTCAAGGGCTGAAATAAAGCCATTTTATGTTTGGCCTTCACCGAACGCACCCCATTTTCAATGTAGGTAGTAATGCCGCATTCCGCCGTGTATATCGTTACCAATAACGACGACTCCCGGTAACGCATATTGGAAATCACCAAGCCTTTGGTCTTCGTTAACATGCCTCAACTTCCAATCCAATTTCCAACCGTAAACGCTCCAAAATCTCCTCCGGCGTGGCCGACTCATCAAAGCGAATCGGCTCCCGGAATTCAACAGTCAAGGTCGTAGCACGTTTGCGCATCAACAATCCCTTCTTATCAAATGCGCGACGGAATCCGTTGATACGAACCGGCACAACAATCGGATTTTCACCTTTAATTAAATGAGCCGTTCCCTTTCGTAACGGTGCAAACGCACGCGTTGTTCCTTGCGGAAAACTAATCACCCAACCAAATTTCAACCCCTTTCCAATTTTCTCCACAGCCCCCAGATCCACTTCACGCTTCACATCTTTCCCCTCTGCACGCCACGAACGATTCACTAAAATCGCCCCAGCAAATGCCAATATTCGAGGTAACAAGCCATCGTTTTTCATGGTCTCAGACGCCGCCACATAGAATAAATTGGAACGCGGAGCAATCAAATAAATCGGATAATTCAAAGAATTGCGAAAGCCCCATTTGACCGAAAAAAAGATATGATATAGACACACCACATCCATAAAATACGTTTGGTGATTCGGTAAAAACAAAACGCCTTTCGTAGGCAAATCGTCTAAATATTCCGTCCCCGTTATCTTCGTTTTATTGTATACGTTTAACCGATTATAGGTGATAAACCCCAGAATCATGACAACTATTCGTTTGAACAATATTGGATTTCCAAAGGGGTCTCTTTCCCCCAAACCCAACGTATCCATAAAGCGAAAAAGCTTTCTAAGTTTCGTTTCCATATTAAAATCCTCCCTTTTTTAAAGGTTGCTTCACCGGCGCCTGCTTCTTCACAGGAGCCGCTTTTTTAGCAGGAGACACCCCTCGATAATAACTCAAAAACCGTTTTAAAAATGCGTCCTTTTCATCCGCAGCAGCCTCCACAACGGCCAATTTACCCTTCTTATCTCCCTTTACCGCCTCGCGAATCGCCGCAAGAAACGCATTATCCGATGAATAAACACCTAACTCCCCATTAAAATAGGCAAAATAATACCAAAGATCCTCCGACAATTCCCAATACCCATAAAACTCCTCTTTGCTCGGTTTCTTAATCACTTCCAAATATCCTTTCACCGTACTATTCACATCCACCGGCCCCACATTAACAAGTGGCAATCCTCCCACCGAATAAAATGATGAGGTATTCGGCGACCAAACCCAACGCACCGCAGAAAGGTTTATACTGCCCGCAAATTCCGGCGCCACCTTATCTAATCCCAAGTGCACTTGATCCATCTTCGTCCGAATTGCCTCCGGAACCGCACGCCCTAAAACCTGCATCGCACGCTTCATATACGCATCACGATTTTCAGGCTCATCTGCAGACTCGCCTGGCAAACCCTCATCTAGACCAAATTTCACAATTCGATCCCCCATCACTTTCAATAAATTTGGCGGGAAAACAAACTGTAAACTCAACCATGTTTCTAAGCGTGGAATCAACGAGTCCGTCGACATGTCAATTTTTCCAAACGCCTTGATCGGCTTATTCCCCGTAAACAATTGCACCGCACCTTCCGCCTCCATCCGTCGCTTATCCACAAATAATCGAATCTCCGAATCCTTTCCTTTCACTTCATAACGATCCTTTTCTTCTACCACGTCACCCGCTGCTTGAAATAGAACGGGATCTAAATCATCCGACACCGGCCCTAAAAATGTTGGGTATAATTTATTGTCGGCATTAATGAAAATACCCGCCGTCACTGGCCGACCAGCTTCGTCACGGACGCTTGGGTCAAGCTTTAAATTTGGCGTTTCACCCTTCGCATTTTCAAATGGAATCCAGGCGGCCTTGAAATTTGGCAAGCCTAAAACGGGACGTAAAAACCCCTTAAACTGTAAATTCGCCTTCCCGGAATTCAGTAAAACTTCTCCCTTAAACTGCTGATGTTTACTAAAATTCAGCGGTGTTTTCTCTGCAATTAATCCCTCCGCCGTGATCACCGTTTCGATCTTTTTATTCGGTAATGCCGATTCCACAAAGGCAAAATTCCGTAAGGCGACTTTCACTGTATCGCCATCGCTCCGCGGAAATAGGTAGTTGGCCTCCCCCTTCCAAGAGCTTGAATTTCCTTCGGTTACTTTTAAATCGGCCAACAAATGTGTCCCGTTTAGTAAAGCTCGCGCACCGGTAAATGGCTTAAAGGCACCCTCTTTTTGTAAACCAAAAAGCCCCTTTGCCGGATAAATTTGGCTTGGACCAGAGCCAACCTCTTTGACACCTCCGAGTGATAAAATCTGACTCTTTAAGTCATATTCTGCCGTATTTGCACGAATGAGCCCTTGAGATTGTTCAGAAATAATACTGTCATTTTCGGCCCATCGGTGCATTTCAAAACCCGATTTCCCGGCTAGTTTAAACGTTTGATTTTGCGTATCCCAAACCGCTTCTTTGAGTGTACTTTGATAGGCTACAAATGGGAAAACAATCGGACTTTCTTCGCCCTTAGCAGGCTTAATCGTCATTTTTCCCGTTCCTACCACGGCTTCAATGGCAACTGATTGCGCTTGAACCGCTGGTTTAAACAAGGACATTTGTCGGCCTATCTTCATCTCAACCTGCTCCCCATTCCATGAATTCGAATTCAAACGAAATTTGTTTCCTGTAAAAACACCGTCATTGAACGTCATTTTTCCTTGGGCAAATACTTGTTTCTGATGCATGCCCAGTCGGCCTTCAAGTTGCACCTGATTCTGAAATAATGAAATTGCTGCTTTTTCTGGCTGTATCCACAAGCTGTCTTGCGAAGGAATCCAGCGCAACTGATGAGCTGGAATTTTCGCTTCCGGGAAAATGGATTTCCCAGCAAAAATAGATGTTATTTTGGCTTCTGTTCCGAGGGAAATAAGTGAATCGGGGTAAAAATGAGTGGCTTTTTCTTGGGCTTGTAATCCAAGATATTGCAACATTCCCTGACTTTGTAGGCCGGCGCGATCCATCGTTAGCGCGGCACCAAGCGTATATTTCGCTTGTCCTTTATAAATTTCTAGTGGTGATTTACTCGTATACTGAAAACCAAAAGACTGGTCGGGCATTAAAATCAAAGATGCTTTCAATGTGGGCAATAAACCATCTGAATAAAAATTCCCTTGAAAGGTAATTTCCTTTTGCGTGAGACTATCTAGTTCAATCCGCGGCACCTTGAAATAATGTTTTTTACCATATACACCCTGCGCTCGCCAATCTTCATCGAAATAGGAAACCACGCCATTCGGGATAAGTAATTTGGGGTAGGCAGCGATTCCGTTCCGACTCGATTTGTTGGAGGGCGGGCTAAGCAGGATCGTTCCAGCTTCGTATTTAAACTGCCCGCCAACTTCATGCGAGCTGTTTTTCGGCAGGAAAGTGATGGAATCTATCTTAGGAAATTGAACCGCGAAATTGGTAAAGTTGAAAAAAAATGCGGGTCCTCGAAAGCGATAATTGCCAATTTTTATTTCGCCCTTAAAGTCGAAATCACGCCCTTGACTGAAGGAAATTTGGGAATCAGATGGAAGGAAATTAGCCTTAAGCGAATCAGAAACCATCACTTCTTTGATCCCACGCACCATGAGTTTTTTTTGTGCCAAATCAAGCGATATATTGGCTGAGTCTCGGGGTACTAAATTGCCATAAGAAGGGACATAAAAACGGTCAAAATCTTTCTTTGCAAACTTGACTTGGGCGTAATGTTTCCCGAGTCGCGTCCAGGATACCAGGTCTGAGGAAGCTTGATAATTTAATAATCCGGCACGTTTAAATTGTTCGAAACCTCCTTGCAATGCCTTAGGATCTCGCTGGTAGCGTGTAGCAATATCGCCCAAATAAGCCTCGCTCTTTTTCGTTTCGTTCAAGTAATTATAAAGTACGCGCAACGGATCATACGTTAAAATACCTTGCTCATTGTCGATGCGCTCTGCATCATAAAAGTCGAAAGATTCGACCCAGGCAGGAACTTGTGCCCGACCCGAAAGTCGGTAAAAATCAATGGTTTTAGTAGGTACTTTCAGAATTGCCAAATCCCCCGAAATGCGCATTTGGTGAAAACTTTCCTCAAATAATTGTTTTCCTTCATTCAATTGAATGTGCCACGCTTCTTCGCCAGGAACCCAATTCGCACGTACGTTGGCTTGATACAGCGAATCCTTTGGGCCTACATATGCGATAAACTCTCCTTGGTTAAACTGAACTTTCTCGTCGGCACTTATGTACACTTGTGGCGTCCGAAATTCGGCTAATTTCTGTTTTTGCGCATAGACTTCAACCCGCGCAAGCGTCGATCCATTCGCGGAAATTCCTTGCTTATTATCCTGAATATTTAGCCGCCCAAACGCCTTCCAATACAAGCCCTGCAACGGTTCTTTTAATTCTGTTTTTGACTGGAAATCCAAGGAGAAAAATGGTGTTCCAGATTTGCGTTTTAACGACATTTTTCCGGATCCATCGAGCAGGCGCTCGCCTAATTTCAGTTGGCCTTCCTGGCTTACCAACACCCCTTTTCGCGGAATTAATTGGAATGATTTCATCTCCCAGTCACCATAAGCGCCTCCTTTAATTCGCGCTTGAGTGCCAATTCCGAGGCGGTCTTTGATGGACCATTGAAAGGAATCGGGAGTAAGTTGTAAGCTGTCCCGGTTTATTTTGGATTGTAAAACGGCTTTGTTCCAACTCAGAATGGGGCCATTTGAAAAGGTAAATGTAGGTGTGGCGTCGCTGATTGGCGATTCAGAATCCCAGCTATCGGCTTCTGAAACGGTGGCTTGGGCTTGATGCCAGGCAATATGTAATGTTCCTTGAATGCGAATTTGGTAATTCCCCGTTCCTTCGAGAGCTTGGTTAAACTGCCATGCATCGATTTGTTCGAGCAGGGCGATGGCGATTTTAGGGTCTTTCGCATCTAGAATGTTGGGCCAAATCTGGAGTAATTCCGCCTGTATTTCCGGTGAAGATTGGAGGTAAACGCGAATGAGTAAGTAGGCGATTTGGGGTGATCGCATCCCTTTGGCGGCAGTTTGTGTGATTTGGGTCCGCAGAATTTCTTGGGGGGTAGACTGCCAAAAAGTGCTCCATTTGGCTGCAATTTGTGGTGCGTCTTTGTATTTGCTTTGAAGCATCCAGGATTTCACCTCCTCCGAAAATCGGTCTGGTTTTCCTGAAAATTGCTGGGCATGCAATGCCTTTGGCATAACCAAGCAAATGCATAAACACCAAATAATTCGATTCCACATGGAGGTAAAAATACGCAAAAATTGCAGATATTTGTTGGCATACATCCACCCAAATCCCCGACTTATGTCCAATGTCCTATCCTTATTTGCCTCCATCAAAGCGTTTGTATTCGATGTCGATGGTGTGATGACGGATGGTGCGGTGCATGTGCTTGAAAGTGGGGAACATTACCGCACATTTTTTATACGAGATGGCTACGCGATTGAGCGTGCGCGCATGGCCGAATATCGGATGTGTGTGATCACGGGAGGTGGGCATGCGGGGGTAAAAAAGCGTTTAGAAAATCTGAAATTTCAAGATATTTATTTCGGTTTGGGGGGCAAGGACAAGTTGGAAACCTACTTGGAGTGGTTGGCCAAAACCGGCTTAAAGGAGTCCGAAGTTTTATACATGGGCGACGATGTGCCCGACTTAAAAATCTTGTCTCGGCCTGATTTGTTGAGTACCTGTCCGGCGGACGCCATTCCTGAAATTCAGATGGCGGTAAAATATGTATCCCCGTTTGGTGGAGGAAAAGGTGCGGTGCGGGATGTGATTGAAAAAGTGATGAAACTACAAGGCAAATGGCAATAATATTACCGGTTAAAGGAGTTTCGCCCAAATTTGGCGCGGAAAATTGGCAAGCACCGAATGCTACGATTGTGGGAGATGTGACCTTTGGGGAGCATTGCACCGTTTGGTTTAATGCGGTGGTTCGCGGTGATGTGAATCGGATTCGCATTGGAAATTATACCAATATTCAGGATGGTGCCGTGATTCATTGTACCTACCAAAAGACAGAAACAACAATCGGAAATTACGTGTCAGTGGCGCATAACGCCATTGTTCATGGCTGTACGATTGAGGACCATGTGCTGATCGGGATGGGTGCTATCGTCATGGATGGGGCTGTGATCGAAACAGGTTCGATTATTGCCGCGGGCGCTGTCGTCACATCGAATACGCGCGTACCGGCGGGTAGTATCTATGCGGGGAACCCGGCGAAATTTTTGAAACCAGTGAGTGATGATGCAGCCGGTGTTTTTATGCGGACTGCGATGAATTATGTGGAGTATGCGGGATGGTTTCAAAAATAGACGTTAGACGTTAGACGCTAGACGATGGACGTTAGACGATGGACGTTAGACGATGGACGATGTTCATTAGTCCAAAGTCAATATTAGTCGATGAATTATCAATTAAATATAAGTTCGGATCTAACGTCCAGCGTCTCAAGTCCAACGTCTAATTTATGATGCTCCTCCGCCACGCCACGCTTCTTGACATTCCCCAAATGCAGGTAATCCGCATGGCCGTGAAGGAAAATATCCTGTCGGACCCAAACTTGATTACGCCACAAGATTATGCTGAATATTTAGAAGATCGTGGCGCAGGTTGGGTCATAGAAATCGAACACCAAATCGTCGGCTTCGCCATCGTAGACTTTCAAGAAAATAATGTTTGGGCGCTTTTTGTACATCCCAATTTCGAAAAAAGGGGCGTGGGCCGAAGGTTGCATGACCAACTGATTGCTGCCTATTTTGCGAAGACTAACCAAACTCTTTGGTTAGGAACAGCGCCCAATTCCAGAGCTGAATCCTTTTACCGCAAGGCGGGTTGGAAGAACGTGGGCAAACACGGATCCAACGAAATCAAATTTGAATTTTACGCGCCTGTAGACATCCGCACATAGGTTTTGCCCGACTTCTCAAAGGGGGTCGAACGCGCAAATAGGCCGAATTTCTCGTAATAAGCCTGTTTTTCGACACGTGCATGACACCAGATA
>JACCDK010329063.1_pt1 | contig 11810 bp, 7 predicted proteins | sample 7445871 | NCBI WGS metagenome assembly JACCDK01 (sample SAMN15323436, study PRJNA562643) | freshwater metagenome | isolation source: river surface water | place: USA:Blue River Watershed | collected 2017-08-15
GCCTTCTTTTAAGGAATTGTGTAACCTGCTAAATTCACCTACTAATAATATTCTCACTTATTGTATATTTGTTGCTAAAATAGTTAAAAATTTGAACCCTTCCGAAAAAAAGCAAACCAGAATTTGTATTGTTTCCGATCAACTTGCAACGGGAGGAGCAGAGCGTTGCGCTGCGACATTGTCTATTTATTTTGAGAAAAATAACAGTAAAGTCCACCATGTTATTGTGGTTGATAAAATTGAATATGAGTTTGCTGGCGAAGTTTTAAATCTCGGCAAACTAAAAAACAGAACAAATGGACTTTTAAATCGCTGGAAACGTTTTAGGGCTTTGAAACACTTTTTCAATAATAATCAATTTGATTTTATTATTGATTTCCGTGTGAAACGCCATGCTTTGCAAGAATATGTCATAGCAAAATATATTTTCAATTCCCCTTTAATTGTTACCGTTCATAGTTTTATGACGGAGTTGTATTTTCCGAAAAATAAAATTTTAGCAAATTCAATTTATTCGCAAGCAAATAATATTGTTTCTGTTTCTAAATCAATTCAAGAAAAGGTAACTTCAGAATATACGTATTCAAATGTTGAGATGATTTACAATCCTATTGATTTTGAGGCTATACTAAAAGCTACAGAGGAAAATTTGTCAATAGATTACAAATATATTTTGGCTGTGGGAAGGATGAATGATACTGTGAAGCAATTTGATGTTTTAATTGATAGTTATGCAAAATCCAATTTACCCAAAAGCAACATTAAGCTTATGTTTTTAGGTGATGGGTTATTAAGAGCTGACTTAGAGCGCCTGGTTGCCCAACTTGAATTACAGGATTTTGTTTTATTTAAAGGCAAAGTTGCTAATCCATTCCCTTATTATAAACAGGCTTTATTTACTGTCTTAACGAGTAAAAATGAAGGCTTTCCAACCGTATTAATTGAATCACTAGCTTGTGAAACTCCGGTTGTTGCCTTTGATTGTTTTTCTGGTCCGAGTGAAATTATTATAGATCAAGAAAACGGACTTTTAGTTGAAAATCAAAATCAAGAAAAATTGATTGAAGCAATGAACGAAATGGCTTCAAATGAAAAATTGTACAACCATTGTAAGAATAATGCTAAAGAAAGCGTTCAGAGCTTTTCGATTGATTCAATTGGAATACAATGGCTGGAATTGATGAAAATTCACTAGTTAGTAACTTGTAAATTTCACCCCTTTTTTAATAAGCAATTCCTTTATCGTTTTTATAAGTTTCAAAATAAAAGCAGGTAATTTCAAAAGAATTTGTTGCTTCCAATTAAGGTAATTGTAGTCTATTTTGGAACTAATTTTTTTATACAATGTATAACCTCCGTCTGTTTTTATGTGTTTTGCTAAAACATATCTTTCAAATGCTAAATATTTAGCAATACCTGAGTTTTCTTTTGCAAAAGCATCGTACTTATCAAAATCGGGAAGTCGTTTATTTACTATAGAACTGCGGGTGAGTTGTGTTCCAGTTTCCATGAAATACTGCATTTGAATGGTATTGGAATACGCCAATTTAAAGTGATAATTTGCCCGAATATTAAAATCAATATCCTCAGCAAAATCAATTGTTTCATAATAAAGACCAGCTTTTTCATAAACGGATTTGTGAAAACAAACGCTACCGTGATTGTAAATTCCTTGTCCTAAATTGTGTTCGAAAAAATCGATTATTTGATTTTCTTTTGGTGTAATTCCATTCGGAAAATTATTCGGCGTAGTTATTTTATTTGAATAAACCTCCTCATAATTGGTTCCAAAAATTTTTGCCTCTGGAAATTCTATTATTAGGTTATTGATTGTTTCTAAAAAGGTGGGTTTCCAGGTGTCATCGGCATCTAGAAAAGTAATATAATTTGAAGTTGCATTTGCAATTCCGGTGTTTCGTGCTGCCGATAATCCTTTGTTTTGCGAATGCTCAATTAATCGAATGGATTCTGATAAAAAGGGTTTTATTTTTTCAACGCTTAAATCAGTCGAACAGTCGTTTACAATCAGAATTTCATAATCCGTAAAGGTTTGATTGAGAATACTTTTAATAGTATTTTCAACAAATTTTTCTTTGTTATAAAGCGGAATGATGACTGAAAAAAATGGCATTTTTAATTTTTTAACATGAAATCAAATAGTGCATTCCAATCTTTCAATTGATCGTTATGGTCAAATGTAATTCTATTTCCTTGAAATTGAATTGTATTGTTTACAAAATCAGTTAGTTGTTTCGCTAATTCCTTTGGATTTTTAACATCAAAAAACGAAACGTGGTCATAATCCCCAATCGCTTCTTTAGCATAGGGTAAATTGGCAGCCAATATTGGTTTCCCAAATGCTTTGGCTTCGGATAATGGCAATCCCCAAGTTTCTAATTTGGAAGGAAAAACAATGCAATCCACCGAATTATATAATTTCAATACTTCTTCTCTAGAAATCCATCCTTTAAAATCTACTTCAGGCATGGAATGAAACTTGTTGTAAATATATTGTGCAAATTTATTTTGATTATCTTTTATGGTTGTAAAATGAAATTTGACTTTATTTCTTGTGTCGATCTCCAATAAATTGATTGCTTTAAAAATAAGCTCAAAATTCTTATAGGTTCTAGGGAAACTAGGGTAAAAGAAGTGTATTTTGTCTTTTTCTAAAATGGTTTTTTGTGTGGTAAGTTCTTCGGTATATTCTGGGTAACAAACCTTAATATTTTGGATTTTATATAATTTTTCAAATTCGTTTTTAATCCAATTTTGTTGCACAAAAACAGCAACGTTTTTTTTGATATTGATTCGGGTTAAATATTGGTATAAAATTGAAAAAACTCCAATTTTATAATCGAATTTCCAATCTTTGAATGTTGGTTTGTAAAAAATTGTAGGATGATGAAAATACACAAATCGCTTATTTGCAATCACATTTGGAGTAACATCATGAAGCGAAAGCCAAACGGAAGCATTAAGGCTTTTGGATAACTTTTTTAAGTAAAAGAATTCGTAATAAATTCGGGTAAACCAAGAGCTGTTCTTCTTTGAAAATGAGAGGTATTCAATGTTGGGATAAGAAAAAAATGTCTTGTCATAAACCAATGCGATTACTCTAAACTCATTATTGGCGTTATAATCGGATATTTTTTGCAAACAATTATCTAAGATGGTTAGCAAACCACCTTCTTTCATGTTAATTCCTGAAATTACAATTGTTTTTTTTGTCAAATTGTGAATGTTACAATTTTGGGGAGATTAACCCACTTTTTGAACTACTTCAAAAATAGATCCGTCTTCACACTTTAAAGTTTTAGAAGGGAATTTCATAAGCAATGCATAATCGTGGGTAGCCATAATTATGGTTTTTCCCAATGCATTGATGTTTTTTAATACTTCCAATACTTCAACACTAGTTTGTGGATCTAGGTTTCCTGTTGGTTCGTCAGCAAGAATTAATTCAGGATCATTTAGCAAAGCTCTTGCAATGGCAACACGCTGTTGTTCACCGCCTGATAGTTGGTGTGGCATTTTTGAAGCAAATCCTCTCATTCCCACTTTATCCAATACTTCGTCTATTTTATCCTGCATTTTTTGCGCATCAGTCCATCCAGTAGCTTTAAGAACGAAAATCATATTGTCATTAACCGTTCTGTCTGGTAATAATTTGAAATCTTGAAAAACAATTCCAATTTTTCTTCTCAAATACGGAATATCTTTTTCCTCAAGAGTTGCCAAATCAAATTCTACTATATGCCCTTCTCCTTGAGTTAAAGGTAAGTCGGCATACAAAGTTTTCATTAAACTACTTTTACCCGTTCCGGTTTTTCCAATGATGTATAGAAATTCACCATGATTTACTTCCAAATTAATTTGGGATAAAATCACTTTATTCTCTTGGTAAATGGTTACGTCTTTTAACGCTAGTACAGGATTTGACATATTTGAAATTGTTTATTTGGTAAAAGTAATAAGATAACGCTGTTTTTCAAAATAAATTTTAAGATTAGTTATTAAATACTTTCAAGTAGCAACTTCTATCTAGCTGCTTTTTCTATTGTTAAAAAATATGTTTATAATAAAAAACAATCAACTCTCGTTATAGCTTGTATAATCCTACATTTGAAGTACTTTTAAATTCCAAACCATGCGAAAAACAGCTGCTTTTTTACTTTTAAATTTATTAGTTTCTGGGGCTACACTTACGGCACAGCAATCTATTGTGCATTCAAATACTTTATCTGAATATGATAATGCACTAGCCTTGTATCAGGGAAAACAATATTTAGCTGCTCAAATTCTATTTGATAAAGTTCGGCAATTTGTTAGAAACCAAGAGGTTCAAGCAGATTGTTCTTATTATATCGCCAATTGCGCAATTCAATTAAATCAATCGGATGCAAATACATTGATGGAGAATTTCATTTCCAGTTTTCCAACAAGTACTAAAATTAATCATGCGATATTGGAACTAGCAACTTATTATTTTGAAAGCTCGAATTACCCTCAAGCAATTCAAAATTTTGATAAAGTAGATGAGCGAACATTAACTTTTGATGAATTGGAAAAATATAATTTCCAAAAAGGATATGCTTATTTCTCTGAAAAAAATAAAAATGTCGCAACTACGTATTTGAGTAAAGTTACAAATTCGAAAACTTTTGGCTCGCAGGCCAAATATTATTTAGGGTTTATGGCTTATGAAGGAGAAGATTACAAAGAAGCAAATAAATTTTTTGATCAAGTTTCGGGTGAGGAGAAGTACAAGGAAAAGTTATCCTATTTTCAAGCCGATATGAATTTTAAATCCGGTAATTTCCAAAAAGCGATCGATTTAGGTTTATTGGCTATGCCAAATTCTAATGCTTCTGAAAAATCGGAGTTGAATAAAATCATTGGTGAAAGTTATTTCAATTTGAAAAAATACGACACAGCGCTGCCTTATTTAAAGGAGTATAAAGGAAAAAAAGGAAAATGGAGTAATACCGATTTTTACCAATTGGGCTATGCGTATTACCAACAAAAAGACTATGAAAATGCCATATCGCAATTCAATAAGATAATTGATGGTAAGGATGGTGTCGCTCAAAATGCCTATTATCATTTGGGTGAATGCTATATGAACACCGATAAAAAGCAGCAGGCGCTTAATGCATTTAAGATTGCTTCCGAAATGGATTTTGATGCTAAAATTCAGGAAGATGCTCATTTGAATTATGCTAAAATCAGTTATGAAATTGGAAATTCATATCAATCGGTGCCTGATGTATTGAATTCGTTTTTAACAAAATATCCAAACTCACCAAGTAAAAATGAATTGGAGAGTTTGTTAATCAATTCTTATATTACATCTAAAAACTACAAGGAAGCCTTAGTGATTTTGGAAAAAAATAATAATCCAGAAAATAAATTAGCTTATCAAAAGGTGACTTTTTACAGAGGTTTAGAATTGTATACAGATGGAAATTATCAAGAGGCCTTAAAGATGTTTGTTACTTCAATAGGAGTTCAAAAAGACGCTAAATTTTCGGCACGTGCTTCGTTTTGGAAAGCTGAAACAGAATATACTTTGGATAATTTCAAAGAGGCCTTGTTGAGTTTTAAGCAATTTGAAGGAAGTGTTGAGGCGAAAAACACTCCAGAGGCTAAGAATCTAAATTACAATATTGCGTATTGTTATTTTAAAGAGAAAGAATACGAGCAAGCAGGAAATCAATTTCAATCTTTTATCGAATCCAATAAAGTGGATAATATCCGTTTGAATGATGCTTATTTACGATTAGGAGATTGCCGATTTGTTACTTCCAAATATTGGCCTGCCATGGATGCCTACAATAAAGCCATTGAATTAAAAAGTGTGGATGCCGATTATGCGGCTTTCCAAAAGGCTATTAGTTATGGATTTGTTGGAAAAAATGAAAAGAAAATAGATGATTTTAATAAATTCTTACAGGCCTATAAATCGTCACAGTACCGCGATGATGCTTTGTTTGAATTAGCAAACACTTATGTAGCCGAAAGCAAAACGGATTTGGCAATTAAAACCTACGATCAATTATTGACAGAATACAAAAATGGTTCCTATGCGAGTAAAGCGATCTTAAAAGAAGGATTGGTTTATTACAATGCCAACAAAGACGAGTTGGCTATTGCCAAATTTAAAAAGGTGGCTGCCGATTTCCCTAAAACTCCCGAAGCATTAGAAGCGGTTACAACTGCTAGACTTATATATGTAGACAATGGGAAAGTAGATGAGTATGCTGCTTGGGTGCGAACTTTGAATTTTATAGAAGTATCGGATGCTGATTTAGATAATGATACCTATGAAGCTGCAGAGAAACAGTATTTGCAAAATAACACCAAGCAAGCTATATCTACTTTAAGTGGGTATTTGGCTAAATTTCCAAAAGGGTTACATGCCTTGAAAGCAAACTTTTATTTGGCGCAATCCTATTATGCAGATGGTTTAGAAGCCAATGCAGTTACAAATTATGAGTTTGTGATTGCTCAGCCAAAAAGTGAATATACTGAACAGGCGTTAGTACGTTTGTGTGAAATTAATTTAAAGAAAAATGATTTTGTAAAAGCAATTATCGTTTTGAATCGTTTAGAAACTGAAGCAGATTTTCCTCAGAATGTAACCTTCGCTCAAGCAAATTTAATGCGTTCTTACTACGAACAAAAAGATTATTTGAATGCAGTTGTTTATGCTGATAAAGTAATTGCCAACCCAAAAACAGACGACAAAATAAAAAGTGATGCTCAAATCATCGTTGCGCGTTCTGCAATAAAAGCGAATGACGAAGTGAAAGCGCGTTATGCCTATTCTGTTTTATTGAAAATCGCAAAAGGAGAACTAGCAGCAGAAGCGTTGTATTATGATGCCTATTTCAAAAACAAAGATGGAAAATTTGCTGAATCAAATAAATCGGTTCAAAAATTGGCTAAAGATTATTCAGGTTATAAATTTTTTGGAGCGAAAGGCTTAGTGGTTATGGCAAAAAATTATTATGGTTTAAAAGATAGTTTTCAAGCTACAGCAATTTTAGATAGTGTTATCGAAAATTTCACTGATTTTCCAGAAGTAATTCAAGAAGCCCAAACCGAGTTGGATGCTATTAAAGCTGAAGAAAGTAAAACAAATTCGTCAATAGAAAATAAATAATTGTCACATAAGCATAGTAAAGTGCTAAACTAAATGATAGAAATTATGAAAATCAATTTTCAACATAAAATCGCAATCCTGGTAATTCTTTTTGGTTTCCAATTAACTAGTGCACAAAAAAAGGACGAAAATATTGGAACTGAAGTCGTAAATGTGGTTAAGGCTTATACGCCAACCATTTCGGATGCCTTTAAAGTGAAAGAAACGCCAGTTCTTAGCGATGATGATAATTCGAAAAAAGAAACAATACAATATTCCATTTTTTCATTTCCCGTGGCTTCTACTTTTGCTCCTGCAAAAGGAAAAGCGGCTGGGGTAGAGAACGGGGCAAAAGAAAAGTTATTTAGCAATTATGCAACTTTTGCTGCTGGTACTTACGGAACTATTAATGCTGATTTATTCGCAACAAAAACATTAAAAAATGGTGATTATGTTGCCGCAATGTTACGTCATCTTTCTTCTCAAGGAGGAATTAAGGATGTCGTTTTAGATAACAATTTTTCAAACACCTCTTTGGATGCTACTTATGGAAGTAAATCAAATAAAATTTCCTGGAATGGTGATTTGGGTTATCAGCGTCAAGCCTATAATTGGTATGGATTGGATCCTGCTTTGTATGAAAATTTACTCCCAGCTGACAAGGATTTGTTTTTAGGTAAAATTAACCCGAAACAAGTATATCAAAATATATATTTAGGAGGAAGAGTAGCTTTGGCAACTGGAGTTTTCAAGGAGGTAACTTTTAAGTACTATCATTTTTCGGATAATTATGCTTCTGCAGAAAACCGATTTGTTGTGAAGCCAATTACTCAATTTGAAATTATGGATGTGAAATTAAAAACAAACTTTATTTTAGATTATGTAGGCGGAACTTTTCAAAAGGATTTTTACAATTCAACTTCATTGAATTACGGATCTACATTATTTGGTATACAACCTACTTTTAATTATTTCAAAAAAGAACTTTCAATTAATTTTGGAGTAGGAATTTATTATAATTCATTAGCACAAACGGAAACTTCGGAAGCGAAAAGTAAAGTTTATATTTATCCAAATATTACAGGTTCACTTAATGTGGTTGGAGATTTAATGATTGCTTATGCTGGGGCAGAAGGGGAGTTGAAACAAAATTCATATCAAGGGTTTGTGCAGGATAACTTTTTTGTATCGCCAACAATTGGAGTTGTACCAACCGATCAAAAATATGATATATATGTGGGTTTAAAAGGAAAATTAACCAATACGATTGGGTATAATGTTCGTGGTTCTTTTAAAAATGAAGACAATAAAGCTTTGTTTAAAAGCAATGGATATGAAGAACCAAATACCAATAATTCAGGTTACGGATTTGGTAATTCTTTTGGTGTAGTTTATGACAAAGTGAAAACTCTTAGTTTCTTTGGAGAGCTTAAAGCAGATTATTCAAAGAACTTGTCTTTTGGTGTGAATGGAACATTGAATAGTTACGGAATTCAAGATGAACAAGAAGCATGGAACCTGCCGGGTATGCAATTGAGTTCATTTGTTGATTATACCTTTAATTCTAAATGGTATGCAAGCGCCAAACTCTTTTTTGTTGGGCAACGAAAAGATCTTAAAGCAACACCAAGTATAGCTAATGTATTTCCGCCAATTTATACTCAAGAAGTTATTTCATTAAGTAGTTACTTTGATTTGAATGCACAGGTGAATTATAAGCATAATGAGCGATTGACTTTCTTTTTTAAAGGAAATAATTTGGCAAATCAAAATTACCAACGTTGGATGAATTATCAAGTTCAAGGACTTCAAATCATGTTGGGTGCGAATTATAAATTTGATTTTTAATACCGCATCAATCTCTTAATGAAAAAACAAGTATTAGATCGTTACCATCAAATTCTTCAGGATCGCATCGATGTTTTTAGGGACATGATTTCGGGTTTAACCGAAGATGCGCAGAATGATGCTAAAGGTTCTGCTGGGGATAAACATGAAACAGCACTTTCAATGATGCATTTGGAGCAAGAAAAACTCAACCATAAGTTAAAGGAAATTTTAGATCAAAAAGCCATTTTAGATAAAATTGATCCGAACGCCAATCATAATAGGATAGCGCTTGGGAGTTTGGTTCAAGCAAACGGCATGTTACTTTTTATTAGTGCTGCACTTCCAAAAATTAACATTGATCAATCAACAATTATTGCAGTATCACCCCAATCTCCTTTGGGTAGCAAATTAATGGGAAATTCAGAAGGATTTACTTTTGAAATTAATACATCCCAATTCACCGTTGAGAATATTTATTAACTGCTATTATTAGTTAGAAAATAGAATATCAATTATGTTCTGTTTTTTAGTTTTATAAAATTGATAATATGCATTTCCGGATTAATTTATTAAGGTTTTATGTTAATAACTTCCGCTATAAATTACATAAATTGACTTTGTAATCCTTCCTGATTTAATATATTTGCGTGTTACACAAAAAATACATTTTTTAGAATAAAATTATATGAGCGAAGAAATCAAAAAGAGCAATTATTCAGCAGATAGTATTCAGGCACTAGAAGGAATGGAGCACGTAAGAATGCGTCCGTCAATGTATATTGGAGATATTGGAGTTAGAGGATTGCATCACTTAGTATATGAAGTTGTAGATAACTCTATTGATGAGGCAATGGGAGGTCATTGTGATACTATTGGAGTAACTATTAATGAAGACGGGTCGGTTACTGTAGAAGATAATGGTCGTGGTATTCCGGTTGATATGCATAAGAAAGAAGGAGTTTCTGCGCTTGAGGTTGTAATGACCAAAATTGGAGCAGGAGGTAAATTCGATAAAGATTCTTATAAAGTATCAGGAGGACTTCACGGAGTTGGGGTTTCTGTAGTAAATGCACTTTCAAGACATATGAAATCTACCGTTTATAGAGACGGTAAAATTTACGAGCAAGAATACGAAAGAGGAAAAGCAATTTATCCGGTTAAACAAGTGGGCGAAACTACCAAGAGAGGTACCATGCAAACTTTTTATCCAGATGATACCATTTTTACTCAAACTGTAGAGTTTTCTTACGATACACTTTCTGCTAGAATGCGTGAACTTTCGTTCTTAAATAAAGGAATTCGAATCACATTTACAGATAGAAGAGAAGTAGATAAAGACGGAAATCACTTAAGCGAAGTTTTCTATTCTGAAGAAGGATTAAAAGAATACATCCGTTACTTAGATGGTAACCGTGAACCAATTATTTCTCATGTGATTTCTATGGATCACGAAAAAGGAGAAATCCCGGTTGAGGTTGCTTTAATTTATAATACAAGTTATACCGAAAACATCTTTTCGTATGTAAATAATATCAACACGCACGAAGGAGGTACCCACTTACAAGGATTTAGAACGGGTTTAACTCGTTCGTTGAAAAAATACGCCGATGCTTCTGGAATGTTGGAAAAACTGAAATTTGAAATTTCAGGTGATGATTTCCGTGAAGGATTGACTGCAATTGTTTCGGTGAAAGTATCAGAACCACAATTTGAAGGTCAAACAAAAACCAAACTTGGTAACAGAGAAGTTGTTTCTCCTGTGAGTCAGGCGGTAAGTGAGATGGTAGAAAATTATTTGGAAGAAAATCCAAATGATGCTCGTATCATTGTTCAAAAAGTGATTCTTGCAGCTCAAGCTCGTCATGCAGCTAAGAAAGCGCGTGAAATGGTGCAAAGAAAAACCGTACTTGGTGGAGGTGGATTGCCAGGAAAACTATCAGATTGTTCTGAACAAGATCCAGCACGTTGTGAGGTATACCTTGTGGAGGGAGATTCTGCAGGTGGAACTGCAAAACAAGGTCGTGATAGAGCATTTCAAGCAATTTTGCCATTAAGAGGTAAGATTTTGAATGTGGAAAAAGCAATGCATCACAAAGTATTTGAAAACGAAGAAATTCGAAATATTTTTACGGCTCTTGGAGTTACAATTGGAACTGCAGAAGACAGTAAAGCATTAAACCTTGAAAAATTAAGATACCACAAAGTAATCATTATGTGTGATGCCGATGTGGATGGAAGTCACATTGCAACGTTGATTCTTACATTCTTCTTTAGATTCATGAGAGAATTAATTGAGCAAGGTCACATTTATATTGCTGCTCCTCCTTTATATTTAGTTAAAAAAGGAAACAAAAAAGAGTACGCTTGGAATGATGATCAACGTGACCTAGCTAACGAAAGAATGGGTGGTAATGCCGCAATACAAAGATATAAAGGTCTTGGAGAGATGAACGCTGAGCAATTATGGGAAACTACTATGGATCCTAATTTTAGAACTTTGCGTCAAGTTACAATTGAAAGTCTTGCCGAAGCCGATCAGATTTTCTCTATGTTGATGGGGGATGAGGTACCACCTCGTAGAGAGTTTATCGAGAAAAATGCAGTTTATGCAAATATCGATGCATAATCGATATATTAAATATATGAGCTTAGGGATTTGTTTGATTTTTTCAAGCAAATCCTTTTCGCAAACACCACAAGCACTTTCTAGAATTGGATTATTTCTGAATGATGGCGTAATGTATTCTGATAAATATATTACACCTGCAACAGACGCTGCAGTTTACCAATCTTCTTCTGGGTGGATGACTACTCCTAAAAAAAGAAAACTATA
>JACCDK010763808.1_pt1 | contig 11807 bp, 8 predicted proteins | sample 7445871 | NCBI WGS metagenome assembly JACCDK01 (sample SAMN15323436, study PRJNA562643) | freshwater metagenome | isolation source: river surface water | place: USA:Blue River Watershed | collected 2017-08-15
AATATTATCATTTTTCTTAATATATTATGCTAAAAAAAACAGGGGATGTAATTTGCGGTAAGTATTTTATATCTTTATATTTTAGGCGCAAATTACATCCCTTTGTAAAAAGTAGGACAAAATGATAGTAACAATCAGTATATTATATGTTTAATTAGTTTTTTAAACTATATAATCCCATTAAAAACCATTAAAAACCCAATAAAGAACATTAAAGGTATTTGAAGAGTAGTAAAAATTCCTAGCCGGTTTTTAAATGACTAACCTCTTCCGGCGATGAAGTAAGGGTTGATAGGAGAGATTAAAAAGTGTTATTGGTGAAGACTATTAATTCCTGTGGGTTTTTGATGTTTTAATCATTTTTTGATAAAATCTTAATTACAAATTTTGATAATAATTTGGATAAAATAGATTTCATTTAATCTAGTATTATAGTTTTAGATATAAAAAAGTAGGACAAAAAGATAGTGACACTACGCCCCCAATATTATTTTTTTATTTTTTAACAAACATGATGATGTAAGAAATATTCCTTGACCGGTTTTTTACATATCAAAAAACAGAAAGGTCTTAAAATCTCTTATATGTTTTTTTGTTTTTTTCAAAATTTTTAAGTTTCCTTTCCCGATGGGGTAAGTAAGGGTGGCAAAGAGAAATGTTTTTTAATACCAAATTGGTAACTATAAACCTGTTGGTTTTTATGTTTTGTATCGTAATCGAGTAATTTCGGAATGGTTATAATTAAAGATAAAGTTAGAGGTTATTTTGTAAATTTATAAAATTGAAAATCATATAACTATAACATGATGTTTATTAAATAAAGTTAAAAATGTCAACTGAAACTGAAATTCAATTTGCTGATTTAGAATATCCTGTTCGGATTGAGAAATTATATCATATTTCTGATATTCATATCAGATTACAAAAGCGACATGATGAATATAAAAAGGTGTTTACCAATCTTTATAACCAATTAAAAGACGAGGTTAAAACTGGTCTTGGTGGAGATAATAAAAAGGGTTTAATTGTCATTACTGGTGATATTTTGCATTCCAAAACTGAATTGAGTCCTGAATGTGTTTCTCTAACTGCGGATTTTTTCCAAAAACTGGCTAAAATTATGCCATTGGTTTTGATTGCTGGTAATCATGATGCTAATCTTAATAATAATAGTCGTATGGATTCTTTAACTCCGATTGTTGAGAAAGTAATAAGTAAATCGCAATGTTATTATTTACGTGAATCTGGATTTTATCGTTTTAACAACTTAATTTTTGGTTTAACTAGTGTTTTCGATTATAATTTTACTAAAGCCGAGCATATTTCTAGTTTAAAGCTGGAAGGTATTGACTATAAGGTTGGTTTATTTCATGGTCGTGTGGATGGTGCTATAACTGATACCGGAACTGTGATGGAAGGTGAACGAGGTATTAATAAAAAGAGTTTTGAAGGTTATGATTATTCTTTGTTGGGTGATATTCATAAACATCAATTTATGATTCCTGGTAAGATGGCTTATGCTGGTTCTTTAATTCAGCAAAATCATGGTGAAACTCAGCGTAACCATGGTTTTTTGGTTTGGGATTTAAAGAATGATAAAGTTGAGCATCGTGAGGTGAAGAATGAGTTTGGTTATATAACTTTGAAAATCAAGTGTGGTAAATTAATAAAACATAAAGATGTAACTATCCCTTCTAAGTGTTATTTACGTTTGGAAATCGATGATAAAACTAGTCGTGATGAGCAAAAGAAGATTTTGGAGGAGTTTAAGGAAAAGCGAACTATTGTTGAATTAATTCAAACTAATTTGCGAACCCTTGACAATTCTCCAAAAGTCAATAAAAACCCTAAAAAGAATGGTGTTTGTGAAGGAGTAGATGGAATTGAAGAAGGATTCGATGAAAATGGTAGAGAATATGGTGAAGGATTCAATGAAAATGGTAGAGAATATGGTGAAGGATATGAAGAAGGATATGAAGAAGGATATGATGGTGAGGAAGAAGATGGAAGTAAAAGTGATGAGAAGTTGTTGCGTTCCTTGTCTTTTAATGTTTCTAATCCGCAATTTCAGAATGATGAGATTGAAAAATACTTGCTTTCTAAAAAGGTTTCTAGTGACATGATTGATAAAGTAAAAAAAATGAATTTAGAGAACAATCAACAGATTTTAATAGCTGAAACAATTCTAGGAAGTACCTGGAAAATTAAAGAACTAGAATTCTCGAATCTTTTTTGCTATGGTGCGGACAATAAAATTAATTTTGAAAAATCAAAAGGTGTTGTTGGATTAGTTGCTCCTAATCATTCTGGCAAGTCTTCAATTCTAGATGTGATTTTGTATACTTTATTTGATAAGACATCTCGTAAGGGTTCTGGTAAGGAAATTATCCGACTTGGTGAAAAGTCATTTAAAAGTAAATTAGAAATTGAAATGAATGATAAATTATTTGTAATATCTAAAAAAGGGACAAAAAAAACTGGAGATGTTATGAGTGTAAGTCTAGATTTTTCCTATTATGCGAAAAGTTTGGAAACTGGAAAGATGGTTAGTACTAAATTAACTGGTAAAACCCCTGCTGAAACTCGTCGTGTGGTGGAATCTTACTTTGGTACTTTTGATGACATGGTGATGACAACTATTTCGCTTCAGAACAATAATACTCAGTTTGCGGATGCGACAAGTGCTGAGAAGCGTAAAGAGTTCGAGAAATTGTTGCGTATCGACATTTTTGAGCGTCTAAAGGAATTATCATTGGAAACGTCCCGTGATAAAAAGGCGATTCTAAAACACATGGGTAATGAAGTAACGGATGATGTTCTAAAAACGCTTTTATCTGATCATTTAGACCTTCAAGAAAAGCTTCGAATTATGGAAGAAGAATTAGAAAAAGAGAAAGAGTTTTTGTCGGGATTTCGTCAACAAGAAAGTGGATTGATGATTCGTTTAAGTAGTGCAATGAATCAAGTTCCTGAACAATATCGTGAATTAGCTAAAAATGGTAGTCTTCAGGGATATCGTGAGAAGTTGGTTTCAGAAATTGAAAAGTTGAAAGACGAGTTTGACTTGGATGCTGCGGCGGAAATCTTTTCGAATGCTAATTTGGCTGAATGGAAAGAAAAAGAATCAGAAAGAAAGCAAAAACTCCGTCAAGTTGAAGAAAAACTCGATCGGTTGACTCGTGACCTTTATCCCATTAAAACGCTAGTTGATTCGCCTAATGAAAAAATGGAGGTAATGGTGGACCAGAGCAACGCCGCCCAGGAGGACTTGTTTAAAATCAAGGGTCAAATTAAGAAATTGAAGGAGTGTGATTGGGAGGAGAAGAAACTTGTAAATGATGTTTGTAATTTGGTTGTTGAAAAACAATTAGAAAAATATCCACGAAATGGAAAATTAAAGTTATCTAAATTTTATGATGACTTGGAAGAAACCATTCATGATGTTCTAGATAATAAATATCAACCTGGTAGCAAAGATGAGATTGATAAATTACTTTTAGAATCTCAGAAAATCCAATTTAATATTGACCTCCTAGGTAAAAAGATGCAAGATTTAACGAATTACAATAAAAATATGGAACGTAAAATGAATAATGAGAAAATTCAGGAACAGATTGACATTCTTAAGAAAAAGAAAAAGAAATTGGAAAATTCTGAATTCGATGTTAGTTCTTTTATTGACTACCAGAAACTACAAAAAAAAGAAGTTGAATTAGCTGAACTAAATTTGGTCTTTGATAACATTGAAATTTATTCTCGAACACATAGTGAATTGAATTTTGTAATGCAGAATTTGATTGATACTGAAGAAAGATTACAAGAATTTGAGTCTAATAGAGGTAGTATTAAAGGTTCTATTTGTGTGGTTGAGACTGAAATGAAGAATGTTCGTGATAAAAAGAAAAAAATAGAAGATATGATACTAGAATTGGATGTTTTAACAACTTATCAAGAATGTATTAAGGCTGTTCCTTTTATAATTATTGATAAGGTTGTTCCTCAACTAGAAAATACTATTAATCGAATGTTAACTAGTTTAGTAAATTTTACGATTAATTTTAAGATAAGTGAAAAAGAATTAAATGTTTATATTACTCGGCCTCATGGACAAATCCCTTTAAGTAATTCTTCCGGTTTTGAGAAATTTGTAGGTAGTCTTTTTCTGAGAATTGGATTAATTAAAATTTCTAATTTACCGAAGGCTAATTTCCTAGCTATTGATGAGGGTTGGAGTAATTTTGATTATGAAAATATGAATAATGTAAGTATGATTATGGATTATTTGCGATCTGAATTTGATTTTGTTATCCTGGTTTCTCATTTACAAGCTATGCGTGAACAAACTGATTATCAGATCAACATTAATGTTGAAAAAAAAACTGGAGGTGAATTTGGGCTTAGTTCAGTTTCATATCCTCATTCTTAGGTTTTAGATTTTGCTATAATAAATTTGATTTTCTTATTCTTTATAGTTTTTCGGGATTTTTATAAATGTAATAATGAAAAAAATTGAAATTTTTTATATATTTTTTTTGTTTTATAAATACCTCTTCAGTGACCTCTTTTGTTCTTTCGTAAATGGATTGTATTGACCCATCATTCAATGATGATCTTGATTGTATTGACGCATGGAACCGTTACGTTGATTCCAAGATTCAAGAAGCATGGGATGATTACATGGCATCGCCAGATCGTAAGATTATCATAAATCCCAAGCAAATCGAGGGTGGTCCTATTTTGGAACCGATTCCGCATCCTTCGGATATATTAGAAAAAAACCTTGCTGAATTTAAGAAGACTGAAGTGTATGTCAGTTTTTTGACTAACGGTTACAATAGGCTGCCTCAATGGTTTTTTGATAGTTGGATGAACGGAGTTCGTAACTTCGATTAATTCATAAAAATCCTTTTTTGATTTTTTCTATATCTAGAAATGTAAATAAATTTAATAATTCTAGTTTATAAAAGTAGTAATTCTAGATACATGTTTAGTCTTCTGTAAAAATATAAAAAATGTAAAATGAATGTAAAAATTGGTGTGTAAACGTTTTTTATTCATTAACAACAACAAATGAAGTCCATGGCATAACACCACCGATTGCTGTCCACATAAATGTAGAAACTATATTATTAGCTTCATCAATACCAATGTCAGGATCATCGCTAAAAGAATCAAAACATGCTGCCATACTGTATTTAAGTAGGACAAAAATGGGCATTTTAAATTTGTTTTGATTTTCTAATTTTAAACGTTTGCTCTCAGGTTCATTGACATTTTTTTCAAAAATTTGTTGAACTACTGCATTTAGCATAGTTTGTTGATTTTCATCGGTAACATCATTAAAGTTGTTTAAATTTACATCGACTAAATGATTCCAACATTTTGTAATAATTCCTGAATTCAAACTGTCATGAACAATAGCATCAAACAAGGACTTTGACGACATTGAATTAATACAATCAGAACACCGACAATTGTTATTTTCAGATTCACAAGAATTAGTAGCCATTTTTGTATGAATTATTTGAATAAAACATGCTGGTAAAAAAAAATCAATTTTACCTTAAGAGTTAAAAGCAAAAAAGTTAAAATCTAAAAAAAAAGTTGAGGAATGAAGTTAATTATCCCATGGTGATTTACCATCAATGATTTTCCACATAAAAGATGCAATCATTAAATTAACTAATTCAGTGTTATTTGAATCTGGTTTAACCAGAGATTTCTTGGCGACTCTCTTTGTGAACTGTAGTAGTTGATAGATAGAAATCCAAAAAGAACTATGATTAACAAAGTCAGGTATGTCAGTTTCCATGTTTGCTCGGTCTTTAACAATCATTTTGGTAAATGATTTGCGAAAAATTTCTTGAAACTGATATTTAGCCAAAAATTTGAGATTGATGCGCACATCAGTCTGCCAATTCAAATCGTCTGCGCGGACATCTATATTTTCGATAATTATCTCATAAAACTTCAATCTCTTATGGCATTGAATGCATCTACAGTCCTCTGACGTAGTATGTTCGATTTCCATTTCAAAACAGATGTTGTAATATTATTTACATCTTTATAAAAAAAATCAATTTTGTTATACATCAAACCTTAAAAAGATAAAAAATATGAAGTGATTTTGTTTAATCCCATGGGTAAACAGAACCAATTGCTGTCCAGAGAAATGTTGCTGCCATCTGGTTAGCTGTTCGTTGGTTAATATTTTGGTCGGAACCAAAAGAATGAAGACCAGCTAACATAGTGTAACGAAGAAGCTGATAGATAGTAATATTAAAGCGGCTATGGTTAAGAAAGTCTGGGTCTTGACTTTCCTGTTTGCGGTCTTGAACTATCATATCTGTAACCTGGTTAAGTAGAGTTTGTTGGTTAATATTGTTTTCCTGATTGAAATTGTGTAGGTCAATGGATACAATTTTATGCCATTCAGGACCAAAATCCTGACTAGTTAAACTGCTACAAACGAACCGATAAAACTGCTTCTTCTTCTGGCATTTAGCACAGTAACAGTCACCTTCTTCAGTATGAATGTGACCCATAAGAAGATTGGTTAAATTAGAAATTAAATATAGAGTATAAAAAATCAATTTTTAGTAATTTTTAAATTAAATTTTGCCAAAACGTATTTTTACTTATTTATATGACATAATATATTTTTTCTTTGTCTTCAAGTTATAATTTCCTTATAAAATATTGTATTCTGGTATCCACCCTTACCTACCCCATGGAAGGTTCGGAATTGAAAAAAGGATAGCAAAGTTTACATAAGCCTTCGACTTTTATATTCGAAAGCTGATGTAAAAATCCTAGCTAATAACTTTTAAGCTATTTATATATCTAGAAATATAACTAAATCTAACAAAGTTAGTTACACAGGCTTTGTAAAAAATAGTTATACCTCTAGAATAAAAAATAATAAAAATTAAAAGTTTTAAATTGACTTTCATGTATCTAGAACACCATATTTTATAAAAATCATGTTCTAGGTATCTATTAGTCCTCTTTGATTTTTTATTTATAATAAAAATACTAAAAAATAATAAAAATTAAAAGTTTTAAATTGACTTTAATGTATCTAGAACACCATATTTTATAAAAATCATGTTCTAGGTATCTATTAGTCCTCTTTGATAATAAAAATAATAAAAATTAAAAGTTCAAAAAATGACTTTCATGTATCTAGAAAACCATATTTTATAAAAATCATGTTCTAGGTATTGGTTAGTCTTCTTTGATTTTTTTTATTCTAAAATTATTAAATATTCTTAAAGTTTCGTCATGATGTTTTAGTGATTTTTATCAAATAATCGTAAAACCATGTATATCCTAGTCATCAATTCGTAATGAAAAATCAAAATCCCTTTGCTACCCTTACTCCCTCCACGGAAGGTGCGGAATTGAAAAAAGATAGCTAGATTACATGTGTTTTCGACTTTTATTTTTGTTTTTGGTAACACTTTTTCAAAAAAGTATTTCGAATGTTGATGTAAATTAGCTAATGTTTTTTTAAGATATTTATGTATCTAGAATATCAACTAAACTTAACACTAGAATTTGTTAAACTTAGTTATAATTCTAGAATCATAAATTAAATCATAAATTAAATCATAAATTAAATCATAAATTAAATCATAAATTAAATCATAAATTAAATCATAAAAAACATAAAAAATAAAATGTAAAAATATCAATTATTAAATCATAAAATTATGGCTCTACATAATTGTAGGCTTCATTATTGTTATAGAGTTTCCAAATATTCAATGAATCTTTACGTCCAATACGTTGAGCTCGACCAATAATTTGATGTAATAAATCAGCTCCTTGACGATGTAAAATAATAATATCACTAGAATTTTGAAGATTTAATCCAGCACCAAAAAAGCGAGAGTTAATTAAAAGAGCATCAATTTCAGTTTCACCATGTCGAAGTTCTTCACCTCGATATTCACGTAGTGTTTTATTAATACATGCGGAGGAACCTTTAATGCGAGAATATAATATTTTATGTTTATCTAGAATCCCGAGCATTTTCTCATTAAATGAACCTTCATGCTCTGAGAAAATCAGAATCTTGCGTTTTTGTTTGGGGAAAAATTTAATTTTGTATTCTAGAATCTTATCTAAATTACTATATTTATCCAATGTTTGTGAATCAGAAATAATTTTAGCTAAAGTAGATTCTGCTGTTTCAATAATCTCTTTAACTTTCAGTTCATTTTCATCTTTTTCGTTTTTAATTAACATAATATTTTCTAAAGTTAAAGATTCGCGACATTTAGGACATAAATTTTTACCGGAAATAGCCAAAGCTAGACAAGCAAAACAAAATACATTCTGACAACATCCAGTCACTGCTGGATTAGTAATATCATCAAAACAAATATCACAACATTCGATGTTTTTAATACGTTCTTCAATTGATTTGATTTTATGATTAGTTTCCTGAATTTTTTTTTGTGTTCTTTCTAGAGCCTCTTGTTTTGCTTTAGGTGTGGAATAATCTTTTCCTTGTTTTTCAAGTAATTCTTCTTTTAGTTCTTTGACTTTATCATGAAGACGTTGTGTGACAACGTTAATAATATTGTCTTCTGAACCTTTTTCGCATGTTAAACGATTAATTGCACCATTAGTATCACCAGCATTTAACATCATTAAAACATCATTTGAAACGATACCATTTAGAACCTGAATTTGAACATTGTCACGACTAATAATCAGATACTCATTTGGTTCAGGTAATTTAAAAGAAATCTCTATAAATTTATTATCATTTTTGAGAAAATAATGCTTGCGTAGAGGGTCAAATGCAACACTCTTAAATGTTTCACGAATAAATCCATTACATTTAATAGTATCTTCTTTAATAGTTGTTTCATAAGTTTGAGCGGCATTTGACCCCCAAGAATTACCATAATGATTTGGATACTGTTTGGTGACTTTTTTCATTATACCATCGGGATTAATAAGTGATTCATATGAACTGGTAACAAACCAATAAAATAGAGCATTAATCTTTAAATTATTTGGAATATTAATAGAATCAGCTTCATCGAAGATTAAACGATTAACATAATAATTATCTTTAATCATATAAAAAGCTAATTCATTATACATGGTTGAAGAAATGAGAATAATATTATAATTATTAAGTTTTTCATAATCTAAATAACCATAAGTTTTGACGATTTCAACGGTTTCATGATTATCTCCTAGGTATGAATCTAGATAGCGATAATATTTAGTGTCTCGAGGATGTTTCTTTTTGTCAAAAGAATATGAATGTTTGAATTTATGACTGCGTAAATCTTCTAAAAGACCATCTATGACAGTATCTTCAACATCTTCATATTCGATAAGCATCTCATCCAATTTATAATCTAGAATTACATTACGTAAAGAATTAAAAGTATTGATACTATAACATGATAATTTGGTGAATTTTTTGATGTAATCTTCCCATTGTTTAAAAACACCATGTGGAACAGCAATAATATTGGTATTAATTTTTTTTGAAGAACCATAAAATTTAAATGATGGTTTAGCTCCTTTGAACATATCATTTAATGTAATAAAATTTGAATTATTGTTTAATGATGGACTACTTGCTATAGTTCCTAGAACTTCATAAGATTTACCTGCACCTACATGGTCACAAATAACTCCGAATTTAGCAATTATTTGTTGATTTTCTTCAATTGTTAGGGGAATCATGTTTTCTAATTGTCTAGCTCGATGAATTAAAGCTTTTTGATGTTCTTTTAATGAAATAATAATTTTATCTGGTTGTTCAATTCTATGTGAAGTTTCATCAATATTATGTGTAAACTTAAATGTTGACATATTCTTAATTGATTAATATAAGAGCCTAATATTTATATTCGTTTTCAATTTTTTTATCTTTCAAAATACAAATATTTTATAATTAAAATAGTAAAAAACTATGCATAAAAGTAAAAATTAAAAACTAAAAATGAAACAAAATCTCATCGTTTTTTCCTAACTAAGTGACAATTTCAAAATCCCTGTCTCTTCGAAGTTAGCGTTTATGTATTTTTTTAAGTTTCTGACATCCATATCACCCCCTCTTCGGAAAAGTTCGGTAAATAAAAAAGAGGAAAAATGATTAGCTAGAATTACATACGTTTTCGACTTTTATTGTTATTTTTGTTATTTTTGTTAACACTTTTTTCAAAAAGTGCTTCGAAAGCTTCATGTAAAAATCCTAGCTTTTAGCTTTTAAGATTTTTTAAGATATTTATGTATCTAGAATAACAACTAAACTTAACACTAGAATTTGTTAAACTTAGTTATGCATCTAGAATAGTAAATAAAAAATAATTAAATGTAAAATAATTAAATGTAAAACTTTTTTTGTAATAAATCATATTAGTCCCAGTCTTCTTCTTCAAAAGTTTCTAATTTGTGAATAACATCATTTTTACCTTCATTTAATGAGTCTTTTATTTTCTCTAAGTCATCTATCGAAGAAGTTTCCAAAGATTCTTTATTAATAAAGATATTAGTAATATTTTCAATTTCCTTGATATATTTATCAATCTTTTTACGATGAGAGATATCTGCTTCTTTTGCTCTATTAAATTCATTACGAATTGAAGGAATATTACGATTCAATGTATCATATTGTTCCTTTAATTGAGGTAAAGATATTGCTGCACTACTATGAACAGCTTCTTTAGCCTCATAAATCTTTTCTTTCTTTTCTAAATAATCTGATTTATATGTTTTAAGTAATTCTTCATTTTCACGCATAATTTTTTGCTTTTCTTTTAAAATTGCCTCAAAACTAGGGACATCTTCCTCTAATTGTTTAATAGTTGCATGATAATATGTAATTAAATTATTAATTGCGTCATCAAATGATTGAGACATAAAACTATTCAAAGTTTGAATAGATTTTTTATAAAATTCTTTTTCAGAATCCGAAAGTTCAGAACGTTCATTATAAAAATCACAAACATTAGCGTTTTCAGATAATAGTTCATCTAATGATTTAATAGATACTGAAGCCTCTTCTTGTTCCTTAGCTTCTTTTAATCTTTTTAATTCTTGTAATCTTTCAGTAATTTCCGTTTTTTTATCTTTGATTTCAGGTTTTTTATTTTTAGATTTTTTATCTTCATGTTTACCATTCTTATCATTCTTACCATTCTTACCATTCTTATCATCTTTATTTTTTTTATCACTTTTTTCATCTTTCTTGTTAACTTCATCTTTTTTATTTTCTTTTTCCTTTGGAGGTTTTGCATATGACACTTTAGAAGGTTTAGTTTCTTTAGTAGAATTTTCTTCAATATCATAAAGAATAATATGAAGCTTTTTTATTTCATTATTTAAATAATTACTTAATTCATTTTGTTTTTTTAAAATATCTTGGTCTTCTTGATTAGCCATTTGATATATATTAATATGTAAAATAGGCTTAAATTAAATATAGAAGAAAATTATTAATTAAAAATAATACAAATGAAATTTCAATTTTTTTTTATTCTTTTTCATGTTTTTATTCTTTCAATTTGAATAATTAGAATATCTTCTTTATTCCTTTTTTTATATCCTTACCTACCTTTTTAGCCGTATTTTCAACTTTTTTTTCAACCTTAACTGCTTCATGAGATACAGCTGATTCAATTACTTTTTCGGTTTTTGCAATTGTGACAGCATCATGTTGAATTTGTTTAATGTCAATTGAAACATTAGCATCAACTTCTAAACCAACTAAAGCTGCTACATCACCACTTACACCTAGATTTATTTTACCATGTGAATAAGTAGCCTCT
>JACCDK010538149.1_pt1 | contig 11805 bp, 8 predicted proteins | sample 7445871 | NCBI WGS metagenome assembly JACCDK01 (sample SAMN15323436, study PRJNA562643) | freshwater metagenome | isolation source: river surface water | place: USA:Blue River Watershed | collected 2017-08-15
AAAACTTCAAAATGGCGATAGTCATACCCCAACAAGCCCTAAGAAAAACCCTTTCTGACGTTTTTGCCATGACGCCTGGGCTTTCAAAGTCAATGGTTATGAGCCAGTTTGAGGTTGGGGCTAGTGACGAGTATTTTGACCTAATCATTGTTGATGAAGCGCACAGGCTTGGTAGACGCGCCAATCAATCTTCGGCAGCCCAAAACCTCAAATTCAAAGAAATCAACGAAAAACTCTTCGGACAAGACTCACTGGAAGTAACCCAACTTGAGTGGATAAAGGCTAAGAGTAGGCATCAGGTACTTTTACTTGATGTTGCCCAGTCCATCAAGCCTGCAGATTTGCCAATTCTCCTGACTGAAAAACTAATTACTGACGCTAAGAGCGCTCATTGTCACTTTCCACTTCGTTCTCAGATGCGTGTCGAGGGTGGAAATGATTACATTGAATTTGTAGGCCGACTTTTGAGCGATTCTCCTGCCCTGGCCAATAACTTTGGCACTTATGAGTTTAGGTTTTGCGATTCCTTTACAGAGCTCAAGAATCTCGTTGAGGAAAGAGAAAGAGAATTCGGCCTATCGCGATTGTTAGCCGGATATGCCTGGGAGTGGAAGTCAAAGAATGACAAGTCTGCGATAGACATCGAAATTGAAGGTCACAAAATTCAGTGGAACCAAACCATAACCGACTGGGTCAACAGCCCAAACTCTCCAAAAGAGATGGGCAGCATCCACACGATTCAGGGTTACGACCTGAACTTTGCTGGTGTTGTGATTGGGAAGGACCTTTCCTACGACCGTCACTTGGGAAAGATAGTCTTCCAAAGAGATTCGTATTTTGACGCAAAGGGAAAAGAAGACAACCCGAAGTTAGGACTCAAGTTTTCCGATAGTGAACTTCTAGAGTTTGTAGTCAACATCTACCGAGTCCTGCTAACCCGCGGTATCAAAGGAACTTTTGTTTATGTCGTCGATCCTGAACTCAGGGATTTTTTGGCAACGGCAATCACTTAGTGTTCGAGCGGCCCCAGCCGTAAACCGCTGACATCGAAACACTCTTCGATTGGTATGGCTCCCAAATTGTTAGAAACCAGAAGGTGCACCTTAGTTTTCAACTGCTCTAGTAAAAGCGAGCTGGGCTACTTCCGCCTTGAGCCCTTAGAAGGAACCAGGTATTGCTTGTTTGTTTCGTCAAGAACATACTGTGCATAAAGCTCGTAGTCTTCCTCAAACAGTTTGTTGGGGTCGAAGGACGATTTCCGAGTAGCCTCTCGTTTCCAAACACAAACGCCATCTATGCCCTCGTTTGGTCCGCACTCGATCTTCAACTTTGCTTTCGACAAGGTTAGGTCCCAGTCAACAATGGCTTCCAGCTGGGTCAGTCGCAACATAGGTTCTTCAAGATCAACTGCTGAAACTTTAGTTTTGCCTACAGGAACCAGGCTTCTTACTTCATCGAGTTGAGTAGCGAAGTCTTCGTCTAGTGCGAAGTCTTTCGGCAATTTGTACTTGATATCAAACCTCTGGGACCACCCAATCTTTTCGACGAAGTACAGTTTGGCAATCTCTGGGTAATCAATCAAAAATGTGGCCTCGTCAAACTTGGCCTTAAATGTTTTGGTCTGCATGGTCGCTGCGGTGCCTAAATCACCGCCTGCTTTTGCAACTTTGAGGAGTAAACCTTTTATCTCAGAACCGAGAGCCTTGGTGGCCTTCTCCTTCTCCTTCGCAATTGCGAGTATGCGAACCTGCTCCAAAGCTAGGTCTGATGCCGGAATAATGACTTGGTTTGAAACTTGGGACTCAAGAGCGTCCGCTTGTTGCAACAACGGAGTTGCAAGTCCAACTTCTTCGGCTAAAGCTTTAGATGCAGCAATCGCAGCATCTAGCCGTTCTGGGTTTGTAAAGCTAAACCACTCTCCACCGATTCGTTCAGTGGCAAAGCGGCGATGAAGTTGCGCTTCGACCAAGCTGACAGCTTCTGTGAATACCGTATGCCCGTCAGGAATTACCAATCGCCTAGGATTTCCAGTTTGGTGTTCGATCAGTCGATCTTCGCTAGTTCTCGGAGACTTGACTAGGCCAATCTTCACAAATTCAGTCAGACTTCCGTCACGATCCTGCTCACGGACGAAGTAGATTTCTCCAGCTTGATATTTCAAATTCTCCCCCTAGATTCCTTGGATTCTATTACGCCGCTAGCGCTAGCTGAGGTCTTACGTAGCGGATTTTTGCCCCAGAAACTCGCAGCGCAAAAGCAGTGGACTTAGGTCGAGATACTACGACCACGTTCTTGAGCACCTTGGTGAGGTGCTGAACAAACGGGGCTAGACCGCCATCTCCACTTGCCAAGACAACCTTGTCGAAACGGTCAGCTAGGTGGTCCTCAAGGATGGCCTTTGCTAGCAGAATGTCCGCGCCATCGTGGCCTTCTCGACATTTAACGTCCGCCCCTACCCAGCCGAATGCCGCCGCGGCGAGATTGGTCTTGGAGCTGACCGTGACCAGAAATTGATCGTTCTCACCTGGTTCGACCAGGTTCATGTATGCGCGGCGAGCATCAATGACCTGCTCGAGGGTTGGATTTGATGCCATGCAGAGGTTTTCGATGTCAATTAGGTGCATGGTGCGTGCCTTGCGGATAGAAGATAGCGTCTTCTTGTTCATTTGTTCTCCCTTGCTCGTTGTTATAGAGAACATAAAACAGGGGTCTGATATTTTTATCGAAAGCGAAACTCATCCATCCGGACTCGCCTGATGCCAGGGTTGATTTCCAGCAAAACCTGGAGATAAGCATCTCCTGTGTTTCGAATTCGGCTATCTGAACCCACGCCATAGAACAAATGAAAAGTGTCAAGGGCAGAAGTTAAAACAGCTGTAAGTCGCCTGATCGGAATTGGACCATGCCCGAAGCTTTTGTTTTGCTTTGTTTTCTCAAGTTGAAATCCCATTCTTTTCCAAATCGCATCCTCCGATTCGGGCTCTACATCCGCTGAGACACTGCCCATCGCTGTCACAAAGTAATCCGCGTCATGGAAGTCCTGATCAGGTGGGCCTTTGAGTCGGCCAACGATGAGAGTTGGGCTTTCCATGTCAATTAGCTTGAACTTTGGATTCTTGAGGTGAAACATAAACACTTCGTTTCCCTCAAGCATGGTGGCACGCTCCCATACCGCCTCAAGCAGTGGTTCCCAATTTGGAAGAGCGACAACGTCGCTCTTCACTTTGGCAACAGAGTTCCCAGCCCGACGGGAAAACAACTTGCTCAGGAATCCAGGCCGCTTCATCGAGGAATCTCAATGTTCAGGGTCTCGGCCAACTTTTCAAACATTAACTTCTTGATGCGTTCGATCCTCTCCAGTTCTGGTTTGTTCTCTCCCCATTCGGAAGCATCAATCTCTGAGAACACCTGCTTCGCCTCGGTGTGCTCACCGACTTCAAATAGGCACTCAGCAAGGCTTGCCCTTGCTGCCCTAGCCGAGAAGCTGTCCTCATAGCTAATAGCTCGATTAAGAATGTCGCGCCAAAGCGCAGCGGCTTCGACAAATGCGCCTTCGTTCATTAGTCGCTCGGCGGTGACAGAGTTTGCCATCAGGACATTTAGCTGCTCACCAGCCGCCTCGAAATAGGCAGCCGCTCGATTTAGTAAACCTTGAGCTTCGGTTTGGTCAGCCTCAAGATCTCTAAAGATCAGGGAGTAGGCAAGCTGAACCTCAGCCATGCCTGCCCTAGACCAATCCTGGTTTTCCCTGAACAGCCGGATAACTAACCGAAGCGGAGCTTCGGCCTGTAGGTACTTACCAGCCAAGTTGAGTGTCCAGCCCAGGCGATAGTTCATGTGAGCAATTCGCTCTTCTTTCTCAAGGAAAGTGAAGACCTCTAAAGAGTCTTTGATGTGCATTAGAGCCTGGTCAAAATCACCCAACTCAATTAGTGCTGATGCCATGCGGTCTTTGGATCTAGCCGATCCGTATGCGTCGCCACCGGACTGGAAAATGTTGAAGGCTCTAATAAAACACTCGAGGGCTTTTGTTTGCCTTGCTTCGACACCATGGAGCTCTCCCAGGCTGAGGCAGTTATTTCCGCCCTGGTAGAACTCTTCAATCTCCACAAAGGTGTCCACCGCTAATTGATAGGCAGCAATTGCCTCATCTCGCATGCCCAGAGCAGAGTAGGAGTCCCCGAGTGGCCCAGCAGAGTAGGCGATGATTCGAGAATCATTGAAATCCTGCCCGCGCTTTAGCGAAGCAGTCAGAGACTCGATTGCTTCGTCATATTCCTGCAGCCGGTATTGGCAATAGCCAAAGCTGTAGTTCGCAATCCCAGCATCGGCCTCTCGATCTAGTTCAACGAAAAGATCGAGGGCAGAGCCGTAGAGGTTCTTTGCTGACTTCCACTCTTCGGAGTTCCTTGCTCGGTGAGCTAGCTCCATTAGTGAATCAGCACGATCGACTAGGTCTTCAGACAGGCTGTGTTCCCAGAGCTCCTCTTCCGACATTTCATCGTGACTGGACATTGCGACCTCCGTAAGTCTTTCCTTTGGCTTGCTGCACTTGCTTGAGGGCTTGGTATCTAGCCACAGGATCGCTGGTCTCGCGATCTCTGGGAACAAAGAATTGCCGAGGAAAAATACTTCTGAATTTAGACATTTGCTCTCCCTGTTTTCTAAGCCCCCTTAGGGGATAGATGCTATGGAGAAGGTGTGACTTTTTTGTCCATTGATTTAGGGTTGAGGGAATCGGTTAAGGAAATGCTGAGACTTAAGGCTTCACTCTTCTCTGTGGTCAGTTATCCATCTGTCCCACACAACTTCATCACAACCATAGGCCCTGATGAACTTTTGACCACATAAACACCTAGCAACACCGTCACTGGTTGACAAAACAGCCGCCAAAAAAGGTTCAAGAGGCGGGATGTGCCCATAGATAGCGGAATCACGATCTGTGCGGACGGTTACTGGACCTAGATCAAATTCGTCGTCTTCACCGCCATACCAACCGTACTTGTCTTCATTATTGAAGTCGTCAAGGTTGAGCAAATGTTCTAGGAGTTCATCTTCGTCCGAGTCCTCATCTGAATCTAAATCATCGTCCTCTTCGAACTCTTCTTCAGAATCGTTCAGTTCTTCTCCCAGATGACTCGGGCGGACGGGAGGGTTGGTCTCATAGAAGTTCGAAAGGTAAATGAGCCACTCTTCGAGCTCTTTAGGTCCCAAAAGGCTTGCCCTAGGTTGTTCATTATTGAGAGCAGCAGCCACTTTGCCCAGAACCTCTTGAGCCGCAAAACTTTCTTCAAGCTCCCATGACCTGTTTACCTCGACAGGACTGTTGTTGTCGCCACCTTTTGCGTCCACAAAAGACACGTAATCATCACGGGAGTCTTGGTCAACTATGACTCCCGCCAAGCTCTTGGTAAGCGGACGTTTCTGACTGGTGTGTAGAACCTGGATCTGGAGTCCGCCGAATTCGTTCTGCCTAGATTCCTCAAGGAGGGCTAGCGAATTTGAAACGAAATTTGAAACTTCCCAGTCGGAGGAATACGTCAGCAAGTACTTATGAAAGCGCGCAATGCTCTGCGAGCGCACTGCCATTTCTCCAGGAACGAAGAAGACCAGATTCAAGAAACCGGGCTCAACGTCTTTAGAAGAAGCTAGGTCTTCAATTAACTTGAAAATGTAACTCGGGGCAAAGGCGGAGAGGATATGAACATCAAACCCTCGAGCGAGTTGAGGCAACAAAAGTTGGTCCGACAACCATGGAGCATCATCATAAACTGGCTTTAGAAATCCCCCTTTGAGGCGCATATTCTACTTCTCTACTCGCCCAATCTCAGGTTTCGCGTGACTTCAGGTGACTTAAAAGCATCACAGCCACTCAAGTCAATCGAATAGTTCAAATTCAAAATTCGATTGTCGTCGGGGATGGTATTCCGAGTAAGCCTCGGAAAACCTTCCTCTACATCAAAAAGTGATTCTGACCAGACATCGAAATTTTCATATTTCGCCGGCAAGTCCTTCGAGTAACCCGCTTCAGTCAAGGCCTTTGAAAGTATTGTCTTGCCGGGCTCTTTTTGAAATGTTAGTAGTGCACCAACTCGTTCTACGAGCTGGTGCACAGATGAAGACCCTGTGACAGAAAATCCCAATCTGAAAGAAAGTAGCTTGAGTTTTCTGTTTTCTCGCTCTTCAAGCTGATCGATGCTAGTTATTTCATGCGTTAGCGGTCCGACCCTATTGGACGTGGCTTTGACCTCAATGTCAAAGCGATGACCGCAAAAGTCATGAGGGCCTGCCAAGGGACCTTGCCAGTACTCCGACTTGAAGTTGTCGTGGTCAAGCCATCTGTCAATTGCCAGCAACTCTCCAACCAGGCCGATGAATGCTGATGGGGAGAATCCGTTTCCTACAGTGCGCCAATAGGCTAGCCAGTCCCTAATGATTGTCTCGACCGCGAAATTGGGGGCAAGGTCAGAGGCCCCATTAGACAACTCTTGGACTAGGTGCTGGCACACCGCATAAAACATTTCCGAGTCCTCGTCACTCTTTGACTCCAAGACTGCGCAAACATAAGGACCCTGGCCCACAATTAAGTTCTCATACTCCAGTGTGAAACCTGCTGCCTCAATTGGGGCTGGCTTCGCAACGTCTTCTTCTTTGCCGATTTGAACTACAAGCTGCGGTTTTCCTCGAAGGGAGATTGTGGCCAAAATCAATCCTCCAGACCACATTCCTACGGGTCGACCCGCTTGATGGTTGGCCGCGTCCAACAATTCAAGCCATGTTTTCTCTAACTCCACTACACAGTCCTTTCTCGAGGTGCCCTCTGTCGCCAATACTCTCTAATCTCTAGCTCGGAATGTGGAAACACGACGGCCAGACCGATCAATGTTGTTTGCACTGAGGGGTTTCCAAAAATCGCCTCACCAAGGGTTGTCTGTGATGCCCCCTTCTTGTCGTCCGGTCGTGAGTTTGGGCTAATTGGATAGAGGAGCAGGAGGCCTCTCGACTTCGGCCTGATAATTCGGGTTGCCGCACTAGACGAACAGCTGTTTTCCCTCCGATACTGCAACGCAGCCTCGAGCTCATTTTCGGAGAAATCAATGATTTCGTCCCCTTTGAGCTTGCCTTCGTTTAGGTTCAAGGGGTTTACTAGGACACCAATACTTCTCTCGGCACCTTCATCCAAGGATCTACTAATTCGACCTATACCAAGGTTGAGCCCGAAATCCTCTTGGCCCAAGTCGGTAGAATACTCGCGACCGATAAGCCCTACGCTCCACGAAGTTAACTCAGGAGTTTCGTGAAGCAACAGATCTCGAATGTAGGCGGCTAAATTCTTCGCGGAGGATCTATTCGCGCCATCAACAGTCTTAAACTGTTCAACAAATTCAAGCACACGCCGGCCATCCACATTCGACCACAAACGTTTTGACGTTCGCGCTTGCGCGGAAGTTAGCACTGACTCCAAATTCTGATCGATCAGGTCCTTTAACAGTTTTGTAGTCAGCTGAAGATTTTTCTCAGCGACCGCTTTGGCACTTGTGGAGTTGTCGAAAGAAGTAGTCTGGACCAGGTCTCCGGAATAGGTTATGCCTTGAATTTCGACCGAATGCATGTGGTTGCGCGCAGTTGGGAGAATGCCTAGTCGCCTAACAACTCGCGGTGCGAAGTCTCTTGGCGTCATACCTGATTTTTGGTACAAGCTAATCTCTGCCCGCAGGGATTCTTCCATTTGGGAAATTTCTCTAAAGTCATTTCTCAGCTTGTCAGTTGTAAAAACCCTAGTTAAATCGACAACGTCTCTTCTGTAGCCAAAGAATCGGCCCATCTGGGTGAGAGTATCGGCCTGAGGTTCCTTGGCAGTTTTTCTGACGAAGTAACTGAATAGCAAGCCTTCGAGAGTTAACCCCCTGGATAACTTGTTTCCGCCGACTACGATTGTCACCAAATCTGGGTTCATTTGGTAGTCAAGTTCATCGTCCGAGCGGAAATTTAATACCTTTACCACTATGCCGTCGTAACTGTTTAAGAGATCCTCAAGGTTTGGAACGAGGTCGGAAAACTCAATGTCATACTTTCCATCCTGCATTTCCTGAACAAAATTCAGCCAAGCGACTTCAAGTTTGTCCCGAATTGCTTGATTGTTGTATCGCCATTCGGCGTGGAGTTTGTCTACGAATGAGTGCAGGCGTGCGCCAAGATTCTCTTGATCTTGCACCGATGAAGACGTATGAATTAGGAAGGAGGATGGAGTCCTTGACTGGCTCACTAGCCTTCGTGCCGCCGTGGCAACAATAAATTGATGAATGGATTTTTCGACATGTTCGGCAATTCCCTGATCGGCTACGGTCGGCTTTACATGCATTTGTTTAATGGCGTCTAGTTCAGCTTCTCCGAGAATTCGAACAACCCTTGATGAAAGATCCTCACCTTCCTCCTCGCCCATCAACTGAGGACCGAAGAACTCTAGAGGCCCCATGTATCCTTCTGGTTTAGGAAGTGACCAAATGAAATCCTCTGGGTATAGGTCTTCTCCGAAGCCGTCGTGATTAGCATTCATGTCGATGAAAACATTTGAGTATGGAGTTGCGGTATAAGCCACAAAAGCCATATCACCTACGCACTTAGCCTTGAGCTGGCGGATGAGTCCGTTGATTCGAGAGGGCTTCACATCTTCGTCTAGCCCATCTTCACTCGGATCAGCATGCATCGGCAAAGTGTTTATACTCGCCTGATCTGCCTCATCGTCAATAATCAGAACTGGGACCTGGACGCTCTCTCCAAGCCAATTGAGCAATCTCTGCAGAACCGAAGCATTCTTTTTGGTCACACATAGATGCTTTCCTCTAGATAGAACTGTTCCGGACTGGAGGTGCATGTACTGAAAGTCTCCGGCAAGCAACTCTTCCGAAGTTAGCTGCTGGATAAGCTCATCGTGGCCGACCCCCAGTCTTTGTGCCGTCGGCCGCTCTGTTGTGCTCTGAATCAACCCCAGTTCATCATTCATTCTGATTTGAGTCTGTCGACGCAGGGTGTTGTGGATTCCAGTAAGAACGATTACCAACGAATAGCCAGCGTCAAAAGCCTTCGCTGCCAGTGCTGTGTAATTTGCCGTCTTGCCTGATTGAACATATCCAATCACTAAGCCAGAGTACCGATTTGGCATCTCAACCGTCGCATCTGGGTCATTAGGATTCGCAACTGATTGGTGAACTTTTGGATCCCCAATAGAGAAAAGTATGTTGTCGCTGAGTTTGTCGAGCTGACTCACCTGGTCATAAGTCCTGCCGCCATGAGTCAGCAAGAAAGTCTGTAGGGCCGCCCAATGGCTGCCTGATCCTGAGTTATAACCCTCCCGCCAGATTGGCTTGCTTTTCATTAGGACGCCTGGAGGGTTTGGCTTCACTGTTACTAGCTCAAGACTGAACCTCTCAAAAACATCGTCCCTGAAGAGTGATGGCACATATGATTCGAGAACCTCTGGTACTGTCTTTTCCGGATTAGCTTCGAGAGCTTGCTTGAATGCTGAATAAATGAGTTCAAACATTACGGAGTTTTGATTTTCAAGCTGCATTTACCACCCGAGTTCTTTCGCTTCGCTGGGATACTCTTCCTTGACCAGATTCTTTATGTGGCCTAGGGAATCCGATAATGAGTGCTTCGCAGCAACTCTTTCCATAAGTTCGGCCAGGGCCGCTGCAGTCAGCTTCCTTTGGAGAGCGGTCGGCTTTTGGTCCCTACGCCCAGGTAAGACCGTTGTGTTCAGGCCAGCGTTTTTTGATCTGTAACGATCTTTAGCTTTCTTGACAATCTTCAGAACGGAAGGATCTAAGCGCTCTTTGACGATTTCAGGCAAAGTCACTTTTGACTTGTCGACCGTAACACTGAGAACTTCATCTAGTTGGCTCTCGAAATCAACTGCGATACGCGCCAAGGACATATGTGGCTCTGATTTTCTGGTCCGGAGCCAAGTGCCCCACTGAATCAATCGATCGTTTCGGTATAGGTAGAAACCCTGGCTGTCATTCCAGCCTTTTGGTCGTCCATGCTCCTTGTGCGCCTGTGAAGATGACCACTCTTTCTCGGGCGGAAGGACGAAACCCTGAATTCTGAGCGGGAACTGGTTGACCTTTATCTCTACTGGCTCTTCGATCCAAGTCTTCTCTGCCCGAGCGAACGGATCGTAAGGCTCAATCTCACGACCGTTTATTGTGATTGCAACTTGGCGTCTTGCCTTGGCCTCACCGCTCAAGAATCGATGAAACACCATAGAAAGGTGCAGCTCTGCTGATTTGATGACCTTCAGGAGCTCGTCATCTGCAAGTGCACTTCCAACGCCTCTCGCGGAATCTATTGCAGTCAAACGCTCCCAAACCACAGCGGTCCCGTGATTGCTTGCGAAGAAACGCCGTACTGACTCCGGCAAATCTTCGGGCTCTAGAATTAGTGAGAGTTGGTGCCAATCATTTGTCTCCCTAATGTGCTGTCTATCAAGGCACCTGATGTTGAGAAATTCATTACCTTTGAGCTTCGTAGCAACGATCATTTTGTCGGCTTGTGAGAGGCTGGCCGCTTTCATGCCCGTGCCGAACTTACCCAAATCTGTCATTGAGTAGTTTCGAGTTTCGGCAGCGAATTTCATGGCTTCGGTGAGGGTAGTGCGACTCATGCCTTCGCCGTTATCTACCACGGCAACAGTTTTCTGCAAGAAGTCGATTTCAATTGCGATGTCGGTTGCGCCAAACTCAATTGAGTTGTCGATCAGGTCCGCTAGAGCGGTAGAGAAAGTGTAATTGCTGCCTTTGCCAATTAGCATGTCCACGAATTTGGCTGGGTTGGGCAGTGCCGCCTCGGTTTTCTTTACCATTTAACCCCCCAAGTTACTTTACGCGAGAACTCAGGAAAGGCAACACGGACTTGGCAATTGCAGAAACTACAGCAACTGGCACTGCGTTACCCAGCTGCTTATAGGCATGGATACGGGAAGCGTGCAGTTTGAAGTTCTCTGGAAAGCCTTGGAGGTTGGCCGCTTCGCGCACTGAGAGCATGCGAGGATTTTTTGATGGTTGTTCGACCAAAATTTCTGAGCCGTCCTTGTAGTACCTGGCGGACAAAGTCGCGGTGTATTGCGACTCAGGGGTCACGAGTTGATATCCGAACCCCTTACCGAGTGCTCTATTTCTAATTCGTCTCTCCTGATGGCCCATCCATAGTCGATCTGAAATTGTTAGTGATTCAATAGCGGCGGTGTCATCGAGGATTTGCGCCACTCTAAGTAAAGCTCGGTCATGTGTTGGGAGGGGAAAGACGTAATTTGACGACTCACCTAAATCCCCACGAATCGCAACAACAAAGAGCCTGTTTCGATTTTGAGGTAGTCCAAAGTCCCTTGCATTCAGAACTTGATGGTGAGCTTCATATCCTAGATTCTCAAGGACATCTCGAATAGTTTTGAATGTTCTTCCACTGTCATTGGAAAGCAATCCCCGAACGTTCTCCAAAATCACGACTCTCGGCTGCTTGGCCTTGATGATGTTTGCAATTGAGAAAAACAATGTGCCTCTTGTATCTTCGAACCCAAGTCTTTTTCCGGCGTTCGAAAACGGCTGGCATGGGAAGCCAGCAAGAAGAAGTTGATGTTCAGGCACCGACTCTGGGGTGTCATCCAGCTTCGTGATATCATCGTTGAATTGGTGGTCTTCCAGAAAATTGGCCTGGTAGACCTCTCTAGCTGCCCCGTCCTTTTCGGATGTAAAGACGCAAGTGCCGCCGAGCCGGTCAAAAGGGATTCTCAGGCCTCCAATACCA
>JACCDK010717389.1_pt1 | contig 11802 bp, 10 predicted proteins | sample 7445871 | NCBI WGS metagenome assembly JACCDK01 (sample SAMN15323436, study PRJNA562643) | freshwater metagenome | isolation source: river surface water | place: USA:Blue River Watershed | collected 2017-08-15
GCATCGACATTGTTTTTGTGCACACTGTTGAGTTCTCAAAGATCGGATGCACCTGCAGATTTTCGCTAAAAAATGCGCAGAGCAACTTCACTAACTTACCAGAAAAATCCGTCATGTCAAAGGCTGACACGCAGAATTTTTGCAATAAGTTTTGATAGTCAAATTCCGCTAAAAATAAGGCTTCTAGGCCTTATCCCCGCGGTTCTGATTATCAGTTTTTTGTTGTACTTGAGCCGGCAACCTAATCAGGTTTTGCCAAACTTTGGGCAACAGATGTCTAGATTACGCATTCATAACAATGCTGTCAAATCGAAATGGGCCTAAATGCCAATATTTTTCGGATATTTTCGAAAAAAGTTGCCAGTTGATGGCTATTTCTTGAAAATGCCGGCCAGGGTCTTCTTGCCGCGACGCAAAACCGCGAATTTACCCTGCAAAAAGTCGTCCAAAACCGCAGCTTCATCCTCGATCTTGCGGTTGTTTAGGTAAACCCCGCCTTCTTTGATTGCGCGGCGACCAGCCGAGATGCTGTCGACCAGCCCGGTCTCGACCAAAAGGTTGGCAATAGCTGCGCCAGCTTCAGCACCGGTGTTCGGCAATTCGCTTAGTGCGGCTTCGAGCGTGACTGCATCGAGTTCGGTCAACTCCCCCTGGCCGAACAGTGCAGCAGATGCTGCGATTGCCGCATTGGCATCTGCCTCAGAGTGAACCAGAGCAGTTACTTCAAAAGCTAAACGCTTCTGTGCGGCACGAAGGTGTGGAGTCTCAGCTGTTTGCGTGGCTAGCTCTTCGATTTCGGCTTTGCTCAAGAACGTGAAAACTTTTAGTCGATCGACAACGTCAGCATCGTCAACGTTTAACCAAAACTGGTAGAACGCGTATGGGCTGGTGAACTCGGCGTCCAACCAAATTGCATTACCTTCTGACTTACCGAATTTTTTGCCATCAGAGTTTGTGATCAAAGGTGTTGCCAGAATGTGCGCACTCTTGCCTTCAACCTTGTGAATCAAATCGGTACCACTGGTGAGGTTGCCCCACTGATCGCTTCCGCCAGTTTGCAAAACGCAATCGTATTGACGGAAAAGTTCTAGGAAGTCGTAGCCCTGAAGAATTTGGTAAGAGAACTCGGTGTAACTAATTCCGTGTTCGCTGTTCAAGCGCGCGCTAACTGCATCCTTGCTTAACATTTTTCCCACGCGGAAGTGCTTTCCAATTTCACGAAGAAAATCAATTGCACTCAGTGGAGATGTCCAATCGAGGTTGTTCACCATGCGTGCAGCATTGCTGCCTTCGAAAGATAAAAATCGTGATGCCTGTTTGCCAAGTTTCTCTACCCACTCGGCGACTGTCTCTTTGGTGTTCAAAGTTCGTTCCGCGCTTGGACGTGGATCGCCAACCAAACCGGTTGAGCCACCAATCAAGCAAAGCGGTTTGTGCCCGGCAAGTTGTAGGCGACGCATTGTCAAAAGTTGCACGAGGTTACCAAGGTGCAAGCTCGCAGCGGTTGGGTCGAAGCCACAGTAGTAAGTGATCGGCGAACCGGTCAATGCCTTGCGAAGTTCATCTTCGTCGGTTGAAAGCGCGACCAGTCCGCGCCACTTCAGTTCTTCGAGAATGTCTGCAAAAGTTTTGTCGTTCGACTGATTACTGAAACTCACACTTAGTCATTTCTCTTTGGCGCCAACTTGCGAAGCACTGCAATCTGATCAAGCACTCGTGGCAATGCGGTTCCACCGGCACCCTGGCGAGCCTTGATAGAGCCGCCAACGCTAAGCACATCGCGAACATCTGGAGTTAGCATCGGTGAAATTTGTGCCATGTCGGCATCAGGAACTTCATGCAGGTCGAGCCCGTTGCGCTCACAATGTGCGACAAGCTTTCCGGTAATTTCATGAGCATCGCGGAATGGAACCTTCTTCTTTACCAACCATTCAGCAACATCGGTGGCAAGTGAGAAGCCTGCTGGTGCAAGCATTTCCAAACGGTTGCGATTGAACTGCATGGTGGCAACCATGCCGGTAAACGCAGGAAGCAACAAAGTTAGTTGGTCGACTGCGTCAAACACCGGCTCTTTGTCTTCTTGCAAATCGCGGTTGTATGCCAAAGGCAATCCCTTGAGAGTTGCAAGCAATCCCGTGAGGTCACCGATTAGACGACCAGACTTTCCACGTGCAAGTTCTGCGATGTCTGGATTTTTCTTCTGAGGCATGATTGATGAACCAGTTGAGTAAGAATCACCGAGTTTTACGTAATCGAACTCGGCACTCGCCCAAATAATAATTTCTTCGCTGAAACGTGAAAGGTTAATTCCAATCAAAGTTGCGATGAAAGAAAACTCTGCGACCACGTCTCTGCTGGCGGTGGCATCAATTGAGTTTTGAGTTGGTGCGGTTAGCCCAAGTTCTTGGGCAACTAAGTTCGGATCAAGACCAAGAGTGTTTCCCGCGAGCGCGCCAGCACCATACGGTGACAGACTCGCGCGCTTCTTCCAATCGTGCAGACGCTCGAGATCGCGCACCAAGGGCCAAGCGTGCGCTAGCAGGTGGTGAGAAAGCTGTACCGGCTGTGCATGCTGGAAGTGCGTACGACCTGGCATCGCTACCCCAAGGTGCTCTTCTGCACGTTAGACCAAGACCTCGATAAGGTCGACAACCATTCTGTGAAGATTCTCCGCTTGCTCGAGCAAGTAGATGCGGATCAAAGTCGCAATCTGGTCGTTACGTGAACGTCCGGCGCGAACCTTGCCGCCGAGTTCTCCACCAGCAATTTCGATAAGTCCGCGCTCAAGTGCCGAGTGGACATCCTCATCAGACGCCTTGGCAACGAAACTGCCGGACTCGACACGTGCAAGTAGCTCAACCAAGCTGCGGTCCAGCTTTTCGTGTTCGAGGCTGGTCAAATAACCAGCAGACATCAAGGCTTTGATGTGCGCTCGGGTTCCGGCAATGTCGTACTTGGCTAAACGCCAGTCAAAGTGCACTGAACGACTAAGTGCCGCCAAACTGTCGGCCGGTCCACCGTCAAAGCGGCTACCCCAAAGTGAATTGTTGTCGTTCATCTTGGCAATTCTATTCGGCGGGGCTTTAATCGCCCGATTAATTCCTAGTGCTGTTCAGCTAGCCAGGCTAAAAGTGCCTTTTGAGCGTGAAGTCGATTTTCGGCTTCATCCCAGATCACAGACTGCGGGCCATCGATAACTTCCTCGGCAACCTCATAGCCACGGTAGGCCGGTAAGCAGTGCATGAAGATTGCGTCGTCCTTGGCGTGAGCCATCATCTCGTTATCAATCGTGAAACCAGCAAAGTCTGCAATGCGCTTGGCCTTCTCGGCCTCCTGCCCCATTGAAATCCAGGTGTCGGTGACTACAACATCGGCGTCCTTGATTGCCTCTAGCGGGTCTCCGTGAACCTCTACCGATCCGCCAGTCTTATCGCCAATGGTTTCGGCATGCGCCACGACTGATTTGTTTGGCAGATACTCGGCTGGGCTGGCTAGTGAAACGGTCATTCCCGCCATCACTCCGGCAACCATATAAGAGTTCGCCATGTTGTTGGCTGCATCGCCGATGTAAGCGAGCTTTAATCCAGCCAATTTGCCCTTGTGTTCCTGAATAGTCATCAGGTCGGCAAGTAGCTGACACGGGTGCCAGTCGTCGCTCAGCGAGTTAACTACTGGAACATTTGAGTTGGCGGCCATTTCTTCGAGACCGCTCTGTGCGTAGGTACGCCAAACAATTGCGGCAACCTGACGTTCAAGAACTCGTGCGGTATCGGCAACAGATTCTTTGCCACCCATCTGTGAAGTCTGTGAATCAATGATTAGTGGAACGCCACCGAGGTCGGCAACGCCTACCGCAAAAGACACACGGGTACGGGTGGAGGTCTTGTCAAAAATCAGTGCGACGGTTTTTGGTCCTTCATAAGGTCGAGCACTGTAAGGAGACTTCTTGAGTTCAAGAGCACGACGAATGATGAGCGCCTGCTCGGCTGGAGTGATGTCATCATCTTTTAGAAAGTGTCGAACCATTTTTATCCTCTGTCTTCTCTAGCGAGAACTTAAGACGGTAGCACCATTGTGCCGAAACCAGAAACAGTGAAGATTTCTAGCAAAATACTGTGCGGTGTTCGGCCATCGATCACGTGAGCGCGTGGCACGCCTCCGTTTACTGCACTCAAACAAGCCTGCATCTTTGGAATCATTCCAGACTCGAGTTTTGGCAAAAGACTCTCAAGTTCTTTCGTTGTAATTTCTGATACGAGAGAGTCACGATTAGGCCAGTCGCTATAAAGGCCAGGCACATCGGTCAACACCATGAGCTTCTCAGCACCGAGCGCAATCGCGAGTGAGGAGGCGGCTAGATCGGCATTTACGTTGAGCAGCTGACCGCTGGAATCCGGCGCAACCGTGGAAATCACTGGGATGCGGCCGGCCTCAAGTGCTTCGAAGACGGCACGAGGGTTTACCTGAGTAACCTCGCCTACCAAGCCGATATCTACAGGTCCTGATTCCGAATCAAGAGTTGTGATTTCTGCGCGAAAAAGATTTGCATCTTCACCTGACATAACTACGGCATCGCCACCGGCAGTGTTGATCATGGATGCCAAGCCGGCACTGATTTGATTTCGCAATACATCGCGCACTACGCCAATAGTTTCTGCGGTGGTAACTCGGAATCCGCCTTTGAATTCTGATTCGATACCAAGCTCAGCAAGACGAGCAGAAATTTGCGGACCGCCTCCGTGAACGACAACCGGCTTGATGCCCACCCATCGTAGATAGGCCATGTCTTCTGCAAATGCCTGCTGAAGTTTTTCGTCGACCATTGCATTGCCGCCGAATTTAACTACGACTACCTTGCCGTGAAATTCTTGCAGCCACGGCAAAGATTCGATTAGCGTCTCTGCCTTGACGCTAGCGAGTGGATCATGTTCTGAAGAAATCATTAGCTGGAGTATGCGCTGTTCTCTGTGACGTATTCGTGGGTTAGGTCGTTGGTGTATACGGTTGCTTCGTAGTTTCCGGAATTTAATGAAATTTCAATCTGCACGGCGCGAGGAGTTAGGTCAACCAAGTCGCGAGATTGATCAGGCATTCCCTGCCTTGAAACCGAGATTCCGTTGATGCTGACATCGATGTTGTAAGGATCAAACTCAGCTTTGGTAACACCAACTGCAGCGAGGATGCGACCCCAGTTTGGATCGTTTCCGTAGATAGCCGCCTTGAACAAATTGTTGCGAGCAACCGAACGGCCAACTTCTACTGCGTCTTCTTCCGAAGCCGCGTTGTGAACTCGAATGGCAATGTCGTGACTTGATCCCTCTGCATCGCTTAGCAATTGCATCGCCAAATCCTGACTGACAGATCGAACCGCATCAGCAAGTTCGTCTGCACTTGGAGTAACCCCCGAAGCCCCAGAAGCCATTAGCGTTACCTGGTCGTTGGTCGACATGCAGCCGTCACTGTCGAGACGATCAAAAGTAACCCTCGTGGCGGCACGAAGTGCGCCGTCCAACTGAGCGCTGGTGGCTATTGCATCGGTAGTGATGACTACCAACATCGTGGCGAGCCCGGGTGCCAGCATTCCAGCACCCTTTGCCATGCCACCAACGGCCCAACCATTAGGGCTAACAAACTTTGCCGTCTTAGAAACTGAGTCGGTGGTCATGATTGCCTCGGCTGCAATTTGGCCATTTGCATCACTAAGTTCCGCTGCAGCCGAAGCAACCCCTGCCAAAACTTTGTCGCGATCCAGTTGCTCGCCAATTAGTCCGGTTGAGCAAACCAAGACATCTCCTGCAGAGATTTCAAGCGCGACCGACACTGCTTCGGCAGTGGCATGAGTGGTTTGAAAACCTTGTGGACCGGTGTAGCAATTTGCTCCACCAGAGTTGAGCACGATTGCAGACACTTCCCCGTCGGCAATAACTTGCTTGCTCCAAAGAATCGGGTTTGCTTGGCAGCGATTTGAGGTGAAAACTGCAGCCGCAGAATTTAGCGGGCCAAGATTTTGCACCAAAGCTAAATCACGATTACCGGACTTCTTTAGACCAGCTTTTACTCCGGCAGCAACGAAACCCTTAGCGACTGTGACAGACATTATTTGAAACCAATCTGAGTTAGGCCAGTATTTTCAGGCAAACCAAGTGCGATGTTCATCGATTGAATTGCAGCACCGGCAGTACCTTTGACTAGATTGTCGATGGCACAAATTGCAACCAAACGATTAGCGTGCTCATCGATTGAAACTCCAACCACCGCTCTATTAATGCCGATGGTGTCTGCAGTTGATGGAAATTCACCAAGCGGCAGGACATCAACAAACTCTTCAGAGTCATATGCGGCTGCAAATGCATCATGCAGCTGTTGCGCAGTCACGCCAGGTTTTAGCTTCGCAGTGTTGACCGAAAGAATTCCACGATCTAGCGATGCCAAAACCGGTGTAAAAGATATTTGAATTGGAACTCCGGCACTCTTCGAAAGGTTTTGCTCAATCTCGGGTATGTGTCGGTGTATTCCGCCAACTTGATAAGCATTTGCAGAACCGGTTGGCTCTTTTTCAAAGAGCTTCTCGGTTGCACCTCGACCAGCTCCGGATGTGCCAACAGTGAGCACAGAGACAATGTCGTCGCTCTCAACCATGCCTGCAGCCAAAGCCGGAGCTAGACCTAGGGTTACGGCCGTGACGTTGCAACCAGGTACAGCGATGCGAGTTACACCTTGCAATTTTTCGCGCTGCTTTCCCTTGCCAACCAACAGCTCGGGCATACCATAAACCCAGGTGCCGGCATGAACTCCGCCGTAGTACTTCTCCCAGTCGGCGGTGTTTTCAAGACGGAAGTCAGCACCGCAATCGAGAATCATCGGGTCGCCGTCGATCTTTTCGACAATGGCAGCCGACGTGGCATGAGGAAGCGCTAAGAAAATGATGTCGTGCCCAGACAGCAAACTAGCTTCTGTTTCGACGAAGGTCATGTCAACAAAATCTGAAAGTTGTGGATGTACTGCTCCAACTTTTTCACCAACCAAACTGCTGGCAGTCACAGTCTTGAGTTCAAGTTGTGGATGCTTTGCAATTAGTCTTAGCAATTCACCGCCGGCATTTCCGCTGGCTCCTGCGACCGCTACTGAGTAAGTCATGCTAAGCCCTTAGAACCGCTTGGAATTTCTCGGCAGCAAGTTTTACCGCAGCATCACGAGCTTCGGTTGCCTCTGCTTGAGTAAGTGTGCGATCTTCAGCGCGGAACTTCAAAGCAAAAGTAAGAGACTTTTTGTTTTCGCCCACATTTTCGCCGCGATAGTCGTCGACCAATGTAATACTCTCGAGCAATTGCCCAGCTCCATCGATGATGATTTTCTGCAGTTCTGCAGCAGCAACTGAAGTGTCAACAACCAACGAGAGATCTTGAGTTGCCGCTGGCATAATCCCTATCGCAGTTGCCTGAATAACTTTCGGCGCGGCTTCGTAGAGCGCGCTCAAGTTGATTTCTGCAGCAGCAACTTTGCGAGGAAGATCATTTGCTGCCATCAAGGCTGGATCGAGTTCGCCAGCAACACCAATTAGCTTTGCATCAGCGCTGTAGAACTCCGCGCAACGACCAGGGTGGAACCCATTGCGTTGTGCCTGAACTATTCGAAGCTCCGCTCCAACTGCTTTTGCCGCAATCAAGACAGCATTGATAGCGTCTTGATAACTGACCGCTATTTCGCGTTGCCCGACCTGCTGCTCAACACGTGCTCCTGCAAATACTGCCGCCAAGTACTTTGGTTGGCTTGGTATTGCTTGATTAAGTTCGGCAAGAGTCTTATCGCTTGGGCGAACATCGCCGGCAGGTACATCGGCACCCGAAGTGACCTTCTTTAGCGGCTGGAATACTGAGCCCTCTTCAAAAATGGCTAGGTTTACCGATCCACGAGAAAGATTGCGCTTGGCGGCTTCGAGCAGACCAGGCAATAGAGAAGTGCGCATTTCACTGAAGTCAGCCTGAAGAGCATTAGCCAGGCGAACTGACGGAGCGTGCTGGTTCTGAGCAAACCAGAGATTTTGTTCAGTCGAGAGGAACGGATAGTTCAAGACCTCGGTGTGGCCAGAGCCAACTAGTGCATTCAAGATTGCTCGGCGATGCTTCTGGGTAACGGTAAGCCCTCGCCCAGGTGGGGCAACCGGCAAACGCGAAGGAATGCGGTCGTATCCACCGATACGAGCTAGTTCTTCTGCAACATCTGCTTTGTGCTGAATGTCGGGACGCCAAGACGGCGCGATTACTTCGTACCCACCATCAACGATCGCCGTGACGCAGCCAATTTCAGCAAGAATCTTTTGAGTTTCTTCATGATCAAACTGAACACCAACGATTGATTCCGCGTAATTTTCCGGAAGGAAAATCGCCTTAGTCTCCGCAGTTTCGCGCCAGTGTGCACCGAGTGAATCACCAGCACCAAGTGCATGAACTTCTAGCAACTGCACCACTCGTGCAATTGCGTTCGCTGCAATTTCAACATCAACTCCGCGTTCGAAACGCTTTGACGCTTCCGAGGGTAACTTGTGACGACGAGCAGAACGAGCAATCGAAACCGGATCAAAGTTTGCGGCTTCAATCAATACATTTTGAGTGGTCTCTGAAACTTCGGTGCTTGCTCCGCCCATAACCCCAGCGATACCAATCGCACCGGCGTCATCTGCAATTACTAAATCTTCAGTATCAAGTTTGCGAGTTTGACCGTCTAGCGTCTCGATAGTCTCACCCTTTTTTGCGCGCCGCACGGTGATGCCGCCGGTCAACTTATCTAAGTCGTATGCGTGCAGTGGTTGCCCAACTTCAAGCATTACGTAGTTGGTAATGTCGACAATCAGAGAAATGGAACGCATGCCCGCAAGCTTGAGACGTGCAATCATCCATGGTGGGGTCGGACGATTTGGATTTACATTTTTTACAGCACGCAAATCAAAACGATTCACGCCGTTGCGCTCTCGTATCGGAGCATCGTCAGAAATCTTAAGCGCGAAACCTTCGACGTGCTCAGGATGCGCGTTACCAACTGGGTCGCGGAAATCTAAACCGGTTGCGTGTGCGTACTCGCGAGCAATGCCGCGTACCGAGAAGCAGTAACCACGGTCTGGAGTGACGTTTACTTCCGCGGCAGTCTCAGTGAGGTTTAGCAGTTCGAGTGCGTCTGCACCAACCTTTGGATCCAGCCCCATTTCCTGCAAACGGATAATGCCGGCGTGGTCGTCGCTCAAGGTAAGTTCGCGAGCCGAAGCCATCATTCCATCGCTGACGTGGCCGTAAGTCGAACGTGCAGCGATGGCAAAGTTTCCAGGAAGCACCGCACCTGGTAGGCAAACCACGACCTTGTCGCCAACTTCAAAGTTACTTGCACCACAAACGATTCCCCGAACATCTTCGCCACCATCGGCAGCCTTAGCACCCTCAGGCGCAACGCGCACCTGACACCAACGAATGGTTTTTCCGTTTGACTGTGGCTCTGCAACGAACTCGAGAACCTGACCAACTACTACCGGACCAGTGACATCGAATCCGTGGCTACCTTCTTCTTCCAAGCCAACTTTCACCAATTCGGCCATGACTGAATCTGGAGTTGCATCACCAGGAAGGTCTACATATTCGGCAAGCCAAGACAATGGAACGCGCATTAGAGAGTCACTCCAAACTGCTGTGAGAAACGAACGTCTGCTTCGACCATGTCGTGCATATCTTTAACATCGTTGCGGAACATCAATGTGCGCTCGATACCCATACCGAAGGCAAAACCCTGATACTCCTCTGGATCAATCCCTGCGGCGCGCAAAACGTTTGGATTTACCATTCCGCAACCACCCCACTCGACCCAGCGAGCTCCACCCTTGGCACCCGGGTGCCAAACATCGAGTTCTGCAGAAGGCTCTGTAAACGGGAAGAATGATGGACGCAGACGAATTTTGGCTTCTTCACCAAACATGATGCGTGCAAAGTGCTCGAGAGTTCCACGCAAATCAGCCATGGTCAATCCCTTGTCAATGGCAAGTCCTTCAACCTGGTGGAAAACCGGAGTATGCGTTGCATCGAGTTCATCGGTACGGAAAACGCGGCCCGGGCAAAGCACATACACCGGCAATTCGCGCTCGAGCAGCGAGCGAACCTGCACCGGAGATGTGTGAGTGCGAAGCACAAGATGTGAGTCGACCGGATCTACGAAAAAGGTGTCCTGCATTGCGCGAGCAGGGTGATCCGCGTCAAAGTTGAGCGCATCGAAGTTGAACCACTCGTGCTCGAGTTCAGGACCTTCTGCGATTTCCCAACCCATGCCGATGAATACATCAGAGATCTGATCCTGAAGCAGTGATAGCGGATGGCGTGCGCCAAATGGAACGCGGGTTGCCACGGCGGTGACGTCGACAGTCTCAGCAGCCAGCTTGGCTCGCTCTTCGGCTGCGAAAAATTCGGTTTCCTTAGCCGACCAAGCTCGGTTGATTTCGCCACGGGCCTTGCCGATTAGTGCTCCAGCTTCTGCCTTGAAGGCGGCGTCGATTGACTTGAGCTGTGCGTTTAGGGCCGCGATTGGGCTTTGCTCCCCAATAGTGCTCTGGCGTAGAGCCTTTAGCGAGGCTAAATCCGTTGATGAATTTATGGCGGCGAGCGCGTTTGAAACTACCTCAGCGACAGCTGCTTCGTTGATTGGATTTGAGCCAGACATAAGGCTTCTAGTCTAATCAGTGCCGTTCTGAACAAAGGCTGAGGCATACAGGCAAATACTGGCTGCCGTAGCCAAGTTCAGACTCTCGGCAGCCCCATAAATTGGTACAGCAACTTCCTTATCAACTAAATCAAGCGTGGTCTGTTCGAATCCCCAGGCTTCGTTGCCCATCACCCAAACCGTCGGCTTAGCCAGCTCGGCAGTTGAGAGTGAAGGTAACTGAACTCCCCCACCATTAGCCGCGAAGATCTGCATTCCGGCGGCGCGGAAACCAGCAATTGCATCTTCAATCGAAACTCCGGTTACTACCGGAAGATGAAACAACGAACCGGTGGTTGAACGAACCACCTTTGGGTTGTAAACATCGACGCTGTTTTCACTAAAAATAACCGCATCCGCTCCGGCGGCATCGGCGGCGCGCAAAACAGTGCCGGCGTTACCTGGGTCACGGATGTTTGCCAACAGTGCCACAAGCTGGGGCTTAGATTCGATCAAACTCTCGAGGCTGCTGTGCATCTGGTGGCAAACCGCAAGAATGCCCTGAGGTGTTGTGGTGTCACACATCACTTTGAGCACCGCTTCGCTCACTAACTGAACATCAATACGCGCAGCGGCAGCACGCGCAAACAAGTCAGTGTGACGCTCCACCGCATCTTCGGTGGCATATAGATCGACGATTAGTTTTGGTCGATCTAGAGCTTCGCTCAAACCTTGTGGACCTTCAAGCAGAAAGAGCCCGGTCTCCGACCGGGCATCTTTCTTGTTTAGCTTGGCGACCCCACGAACTGCGTTCGCTTTGGGATCAATAATCACTGGTGACTACTTTGCCTTTGGTGCTGAAGTGTTCGCAGGAAGTGCAGCCTTTGCGGTTGCAACTAGTGACGCGAAAGTCTTTGGCTCGTTGACCGCTAGGTCAGCAAGGATACGACGGTCAACCTGAACACCAGCAAGTGCTAGACCCTGGATGAAACGGTTGTAAGTCATACCGTTTGCGCGGGCTGCAGCGTTGATGCGCTGAATCCATAGACGACGGAAGTCACCCTTACGTGCACGGCGGTCGTTGAATGCGTAAACCAACGAGTGCAGCATCTGCTGCTTTGCCATGCGGTA
>JACCDK011657522.1_pt1 | contig 11801 bp, 14 predicted proteins | sample 7445871 | NCBI WGS metagenome assembly JACCDK01 (sample SAMN15323436, study PRJNA562643) | freshwater metagenome | isolation source: river surface water | place: USA:Blue River Watershed | collected 2017-08-15
GACGTCACACTCAAAGAGCGTGTCACTGCGCTGATGACGCGCTCTGGCTTTACCGCCAAAGGTTTTTTTGTGATGGATGGCAGCAGACGCTCTGCACATTCGAATGCTTTTTTCACAGGGTTTGGTGCGGCCAAGCGAGTGGTTTTTTTCGACACCTTGCTTGAACAACTCAATGGCGACGAAATGGAAGCTGTCTTAGCCCATGAGTTAGGCCATTTCAAACACCGCCATATTTTGCAAATGATGGCGACTAGTTTTGCATTCAGTTTGGTGGGGCTTGCCTTACTCGGCTGGTTATCCCAGCAAGTTTGGTTCTACACAGGTTTGGGCGTTGCGCCCAACTTGCAAGGCGGCAATAGTGCATTGGCATTGCTATTGTTTATGCTGTTTTTGCCGCTGGTGACTTTTTTCATCACACCTCTGTCTTCTAGCCGATCACGCCGATTTGAATTCGAGGCAGATGCCTACGCTGCCAGCAATAGCAACGGCAAGTCTTTAGCCAGTGCCTTGCTCAAGCTCTACCAAGACAATGCATCGACCTTAACGCCAGATCCTTCGTTTGTTGCGTTTTATTACTCGCACCCACCAGCTTCGCAGCGCATCGCGCGGATTGCCGCATGACCCAAACGGGCTTAGTGGTTGCCAGCCATGGACGCCACTGCATGGTCGAGTCGATGGATGGTGAAAGACGCATTTGCCATCCAAGGGGTAAAAAAAGCCAAGTAGTCGTTGGGGATCAAGTGGAATGGCTACCCTCTACCGATGAAGGCACGATAGAAAAAATTCTTCCTCGACGCAACTTGTTTTACAGACAAGACGAAATACGCACCAAATCATTCGCCGCCAATTTAGACCAAGTAGTGATCTTGCTGGCCGCGGAGCCTGAGTTCTCACAAATGCAACTCACGCGGGCCTTGATTGCGGCAGAAGCCGAACACATCACCCCCATCATTGCTTTGAACAAAAGCGACCTCACCGATTTATTTGTAAGGGCCTTAGAGCGCTTAGCACCTTACACGGCAATGGGTTACACCGTTTTGCAACTGGCTATCAAACATGGCCACTCGGGTGACTTGGTGGAACGTTTACAAAATAAAACCAGTTTGATATTGGGCCCTTCTGGTACAGGTAAGAGTACTTTGATTAACCAGTTCATACCCAATGCCTTGGTAAGTACGGGTGAAATTTCTCACGCATTGAACTCTGGCAAGCACACTACGACTTCTACCAATTTGTATTGGGTAGATGCTGAACGCAAGACTGCATTGATCGACTCACCAGGCTTTCAAGAGTTTGGCCTTCACCATATAGATGCGATGCAACTTGCCGCTTATATGCCCGACTTCAAACCCCATGCTTCTGAATGCAAGTTTTACAACTGTACGCATTTGCATGAACCCGGCTGTGGCGTGCAAGCAGCTGTTGCATCTGGAGAAATCAACGCCTCGCGCTACAAACTCTACGGCATGTTGTTTGCTGAACTCACTGAACCTAAACATTACTAGAACCACTTCTAGCTTGGTCTCTTCCACCCCTCACGTCTGAATTCCCTCTGGCCCTGACAAGTTTTCATTAGAGCGGAAATACAACTATGCACATAACACTTTCACCGCGCCGGGAATTATTTTTGCTACTTTCGCTTGCAGGCATTCAATTTACCCATATCGTGGACTTCATGATCATGATGCCTTTGGGTCCGCAACTCACAGAGCTTTTTGACATTAGCTTTGCTGAGTTTGGTTTATTGGTGTCTGCCTACACCATCTCTGCAGGCATAGCGGGCCTATTTGCCACCACTTTTGTAGATAGGTTTGACCGCAAACACTTGTTGCTGACGCTCTACATCTTGTTTGCTCTCACCACAATTGCCTGTGGTATCGCGCCATCATTTTTTTGGCTAATGGCGGCGCGTATTGCTGCTGGTTTTTTTGGTGGCGTGCTCAACACCATGTCGCAAACCATTATTGGGGATGTGATTCCATTTGCGCGACGAGGCCGTGCGACAGGCATTGTGATGACGTCTTTTTCTGTGGCTACTGTGGCAGGGGTTCCTGCTGGGTTGATGTTTGCTAATTTGTGGGGTTGGCATTTTGCATTTTTTGCAATTGGGGTGATGTGTCTTGGAGTAGGCGCTTTGGCGTTTTATGCCCTTCCCTCTTTGGACGCGCATATTGCATATGGTGAAGATAAACACGTATTCCATGCCATGGTGCAAGTTGTCAGCGAACACAACCAACGCATGGCTTTATTTCTCTCTGCCACGATGATGTTTGCAGCTTTCACCATCATCCCTTACATCACCTTGTATTTACAAAACAACCATGTGATGACCGCATCCGAAATTCCTTGGTTGTATTTTTGCGGTGGCATGGTGACCTTATTCACAGGCAGATGGATTGGTGGAGTGACGGATCGTTACGGCAAACGTGAAACGTTTCAAAAAGCAGTTTTGTTTTCAGTGATTCCCATGTTTGCCATTACCTTGCTGGTTCCAATTCCTCTGCCTTTTGTTTTATTGACCACCACACTTTTATTCGCAGCAATGAACGGCCGCATGATTCCAGGCATGGCGCTTCTCACGTCTGCCGCAAATCCCAAGTTTCGTGGCACCTTCATGTCTCTCAATGGCGCAGTGCAATCTTTCTCTATGGGTATCGCCTCATGGGTTGGCGGAATGTTGTTGCAACGCGAAGCTAGCGGGCAAGTGACCCACTATTGGTTATGCGCATTAGTGGCTGCTTTTGCGTCTTTAGGGGCTTATTTTTTGGCGAATCGGGTCAAGATGCATGAGTAAGCGTTTGTCTAACTAAGCACTAACCTAGCAATCTTGCTAGGGTAAGTAGCGCCAGCAACACCATCCACAACACCACAGAACGCCAGACCAGACCCACTACGCTAGCCAAGTGGCTTCTTTCCGGGGGACGTCCTGGGGTGCTTTCACTTTCTTGGCCATCACTAGACGCATCTTCTTCCATCACTGCATCTGATATATCGACTCCACTTGGTGGCAGCGTTGCACCACCTAATTGCACATTTAACGCACCAGAAGTAGCAGCGATCACCACACCGTCGTTATCGTCAGAAAAGCGTTGCGCGTAATTGCGCCAGCAGTCGATGGCATCTTCAAAGTTACCCACCACACCAAATGCAACTGCAGTCATTCGCGCAGGCAACCAGTCAACGGCGTACCAAGCTTTCTTTGCACAAGCTTGTAAAGCCAAGCTGACGAATTTGTTATCGGCAAGCGGCGCATGCGCCCAGATGCGAGATACCCATTCACTCATGCGGTAGACCACAGCACCAGCAGGGCCAAAGCCCAATGCAGCAAATACAGAGAAGCACGCCATAACACCAAACACATGGCGGTGCGCAGAAAGCACAGAAAACTCAATCACATGGCGCAACAACTCTTGGCGCGGCAAAGTACCAACCGCTTCTTGCTTCCAATGCGCCAATGACTCACGCGCTTGTTGTTCGTCACCCTCTTCCAATGCGTCACGGATATCCGTGAAGTAATGGCTGAACTGACGAAAACCCAACGCCAAATACAAAACCCCCACACTCCAAATCATCGCCGCTGGCCAACCCAACCAAGCTAATAAGCTCCAATGGATGATGAGCGATAAGAAGGAAGGCACGCCTACTGCCAAGGCCCATGTCATCCATGCAAGCTTTTCTTGTCCCGCGTCAAAAGTGTGACTAATCCACTCTAACCAAGCACGCAAAGCACGATGCGCCCAGTTGTCATGCGCCAAAGGACGCACTTGTTCAATTAAAAATGCAAAGAGTAGGGCTAAGAAACTCATAGCCCGATGATAACTACTAGGCTTGTAAGAAACGATAAAAGTTGCGCAACATCCCAGCCGTCGCCCCCCAGATGAATCGCTGATGGTGCCCGTCTTGATACGGCATAGACAACCATTGACGTTGCACGCCCTCAAACTCCCACACATGCCAACGGTGGTTGGCGGGGTTCATCAAATAGGCCAAAGGCACTTCGAATGCATGCGCTACTTCGTTTGAGTTGATTTGAAGTTCCATAGCTGGATCAATCAAAGCAACGATCGGCGTCACATGAAAAGCCGAGCCGGTGATGTAGGTGGGCAATTCGCCGAGCACCTGCACGTGATGCGACTCAAGTCCAACCTCTTCGTAGGCTTCTCGCAATGCAGTGGCAGCGGCATCTGCATCTTGTGCATCGCACTTTCCACCAGCGAACGCAACTTGGCCGGCATGGGTACTCATGTGCTGGGTGCGCTGGGTGAGCAACACAGTGGGTTCATCGCGCATCACAAGTCCCATCAAAACAGCAGCTTGCGAGGGCTCGCGTTCCATAAATTTCCGCTCGCGCATGATTTCTGGCCGCCAATTTGGCGGCTGCGCAAAGCGCTGTTGCAGGGCTTGTGCCGTCCACCTATCGCTTAGTACGGGCGCGAGATGGCTGTCAATCCGATCGACAGGAACCTTGAGTGGATCGAAGTTGGACGGATTAGACATTTAAAACAATACAAAAGCCACCGCAAGTGAACACTTGGGGTGGCTTATGGTGAGCCAAAGCTTGGAGTGGCTTACTCAGCCGCTGCTGCAGCGGCTTTGTTGGCAGCTGCAGATTTGCTAACCAACTTTTCTTTAATACGGGCCGACTTACCGCTACGGTCACGCAAGTAATACAACTTGGCGCGGCGCACGTCGCCACGGCGCTTGACTTCGATGCTGGCGATCAACGGGCTGTATGTTTGAAAGGTACGCTCGACGCCTTCACCGCTTGAGATTTTGCGAACGGTAAAACCGCTGTTCAAACCGCGGTTGCGCTTGGCAATGACTACGCCTTCGTAAGCCTGTAGGCGCTTGCGCGTACCTTCGACCACATTGACGCTAACGATGACGGTATCGCCAGGAGCGAATTCGGGGATTTTTTTGTTGAGGCGAGCAATTTCTTCTGCCTCAAGGGTTTGGATTAAATTCATAAAGACCTCTGATGGATCGTGACCGCGCTACACAAAAGGCTTCTGGTGACTTTTAATTAAAAGACCCGAAGCGGACGGTCAGAGGATCGAAAAGCCCACTATTATAGCGACTTTTGCTGAGTAAGGACAGCCTCGTCTTCGGCAGTCAATAAGCCTGCGGTGCGCGCAGCGTCCAGCAAGTCTGGGCGCAGTCGCTGGGTGAGTGCTAAGCGCTGGGCTCGACGCCAAGTCTCAATTTGGGCGTGGTGACCCGATAAAAGCGCCTCGGGAACGCCCTGCCCTTGCCATTGCTCGGGCCGCGTGAAGTGCGGGCAATCAAGCAATCCGTCTAAGGCGGGGTGGAAACTGTCCATTTGCGAACTGTCCCCATCTTGCAAAACGCCTGGTTGCAAACGGGTCACCGCATCCAACAAGGCCATGGCGGCGATTTCGCCTCCGGACATCACAAAGTCGCCCAAGCTGATTTGCTGGTCTACAAACTGGTCGATAAAGCGCTGGTCCACGCCCTCATAACGTCCGCAGAGCAAGACAGCGCCAGCACTATCAGCCCACTTTTGCACCGTAGTGTGCTTCAGCGTTGGGCCAATCGGCGAGAAAAGCACCAAAGGCGCCACTTGACGGTCTTGGCCACGCTCTGCGCGAATCGCTTCCAAGCAAGCGGCTAGGGGTTCGGCCATCATCACCATGCCGGGTCCGCCGCCAAAGGGTCGGTCGTCGACCCGGCGGTAACTGCCTTGCGCATAGTCGCGCGGATTCCAGAGTTTGACCGCCACTTGTCCCGACTCATAAGCGCGGCGTGTAACGCCACTGACTAAAAAGGCTTCGAAGATCTCTGGAAAAAGTGTGATGACGTCGAAACGCATGTTGATTGAAGTTTAGTTTTGACTGATGTCTAGTGCGTGCAAAGGCGCGTCTTATGCAAACAGTCTAGGTGTCAAAGTCGGCTTGCCAGTCAGCCGTGATTCGCTTGGCTACAAGGTCAACTGCATCAATATATACGCCAACAAAAGGAATCATGCGCTCTTTACTTTTGCCGTCTTCTTGGTAAGCAAGCACTAACACGGTTTGAGGCCCTGTGTGCAACAGCTCTCTGACTTGTCCCAATGCAGCCCCTTCACGATTGACCACATCAAGTCCGATGAGATCAACCCAGTAGTACTCGTCCGTTTCAGGGGTCGGAAAACTAGCACGAGAAATAAAGATGCGTGCGCCTTTGAGTAACTCGGCACCGTTGCGGTCGTCAATGTTTTGCGCGTTTGCAACGACGGAATCGGAATGGTCTTTAGCTTCTTTGATTTTGAGCAGGACAGTGCCAGAGAATGCTTTGACACCTTTTTCGGAGGGTTGTAAAAACCAACGCTTAGAAGAAAAAAGCGCCTCCGGGGAAGCGCTGTAGGGCAAGACTTTGAACCAACCCTTTATGCCCCATGCGTCTGCAATACGCCCTACTTCGATAGCGTCCGCAGGAAGTTCTGCGGCCTCGAAGGCGAGCGTCATGGCAGCGCCTTGTGGCGATTTAAGCGGCTACTTTGGCCGCTTGCTTGACCAGACGCACCACGGTTGGCGAGCATTGAGCGCCAACGTTGGTCCAGTGTGCCAGACGGTCTTGCGCAAGGCGCAAGCTTTCGGCTGCACCTTTGGCCAATGGGTTGTAAAAGCCAATACGTTCGATAAAACGGCCGTCGCGACGGTCGCGCTTGTCAGCTACAACAATGTTAAAAAACGGACGGGCTTTAGAACCGCCGCGTGAAAGTCGAATGACGACCATAGTGAATCCTTCGGGTGGTTGGGGTATTCCAGCGTTTGAGACACGCGCTAGGCCACCCGGCCAGCGACACGCTGAAAAGCCCTCCATTATAGCCAGAGATACACTGCCTGTCATGAAAAACAAAACTCTCGCTGCGTGGTTGGCCTTTTTGGGCGGGCCTTTGGGTCTGCACCGCTTTTATTTATTTGGCATTTGGGACACTTTGGGTTGGATGCTGCCTGTTCCCACGGCTTTGGGGATTTATGGCGTGCAACGGGTGCAAGAGTTTGGCTTAGACGATGTTGCTAGCTGGCTGCTCATTCCACTCGCAGGATTTTGCTTTGCGGGTTGTGCCTTGAATGCAATTGTTTACGCGCTGATGACCAAAGAGGCTTGGAATGCCAAATTCAACCCCTCGGCACCCCAAGACGCACCAGAAGGCCAAACTAACTGGATGACTATCGGCGCGATTGTTTTATCCTTACTAATTGGGACCACGGTGCTGATGTCTAGCATCGTTTTTAGTATTCAGCGGTACTTCGAATACCAAATCGAAGAAGCACAGAAAATTTCGCAGTAACTCAGTAAATCAACAAACTCAGCCAATAAGCCAAACCTGCGACAAAAGCACTAGCAGGAATTGTCAACACCCAAGCCCAGACAATATTTCCCGCAACGCCCCAACGCACAGCGCTTGCTCTTTTGGTCGAACCAACACCCACGATGGCGCCCGTAATCGTATGGGTGGTAGAAACCGGAATACCTAAACCAGTTGCCAAGAAAAGGGTGATAGCTCCTCCAGTTTCTGCACAAAATCCGCCTACTGGTTTGAGCTTGGTAATACGCTGCCCCATGGTTTTGACGATGCGCCAACCGCCAAACATAGTGCCCAAGCCAATTGCCAGATAGCAACTCACAACAGTCCAAGAAGGTGGAGCTTTGTCTTCGGCGGCAGCGTAGCCCGTCGCAAGCAACAGCATCCAAATAATGCCAATGGTTTTTTGTGCATCGTTTCCACCATGACCTAGGCTGTATGCGCCAGCAGAGACTAGCTGCAAGCGACGAAACCACTTATCTATTCGGGAAGGTCTAAAGCCTCGAAAGACCCAAGCCACCATCACCATCATGAGAGAACCTAATAAAAACCCAAGCAATGGAGACACAAAAATAAAAAGCAAAGTCTTCAAAATACCCGCACCAATTAATGCACCCGTACCCGCTTTGGCAATGACAGCCCCAGAAATTCCACCGATCAAAGCATGCGATGAACTGCTAGGGATGCCGTAATACCAAGTCAAGACGTTCCAAGTGATAGCACCCACCAAGGCGCCAAATACCACATGTGTATCGACAATACCTGGCTCCACAATGCCTTTCCCTACCGTGGCAGCAACGCTTAAGTGGAAGATAAAAATAGCGATGACATTGAAGAACGCGGCAAACAAAACGGCTTGCGCAGGCTTCAAAACACCAGTAGAAACTACCGTGGCGATTGAATTAGCAGCATCGTGAAACCCGTTCATGAAATCGAACGCCAAGGCCAAGATCACCAAGAGTGCCACCACCCAAAAGGCAGTTTGTACGCTTTCCATATGTACTCCGTGGGATCAGGAGTTTTCGAGGACGATGCCCTCGATCAAATTAGCCACGTCTTCACACTTGTCGGTGATGGTTTCGAGCAACTCATAAACAGCCTTGAGTTTGATGAGTTCACGCACATCGGGTTCTTCGCGGAATAACTTACTCATTGCGCTGCGCATCACACGATCTGCATCCGATTCGAGTTTGTCGATTTCTTCGCAAGTCTTAAGTGCCGCTTCTGCAGTGGCTGGATCGGTGATTTTGTCCAATAATTTGATGGCATAGCTGACACGCTCGCAGCACTTGAGGCTGAGGTCGGTCAAACGCGTGATTTCCTCGGTCATGTTCTTGACGTCGTATAAAGACATGGTCTCTGCGGAGTCTTGGAATAAATCCGCCACGTCGTCCATGGTGTTGATAAGTGAATGGATTTGCTCCCGGTCTATAGGCGTGATGAATGTTTTGTGGATCATGCGGTTGACTTCGTGCGTCACGCGGTCGGCTGCATGTTCAGCATTGATCACTTCTTGGTTGTATTTATCTCTGAGAATTGGGTCGTTGTAGTGAGCCACCAATTGCGAAAAAGCGCGCGCCGCATTCACGATGTAGTCTGAATGCTGGTTGAACATGAAGAAAAAATTACCCTCTGTGGGCAGTAACTTTCCAAACAACATGGGAGATCTCCAGATTTATGACTTATTAGTAACTTTTTAAGACATGTGAAAGTGTAAGCGCAGCTTACAAACGATAAATGTCTTGCCCCGATACCTGCTCCAACCATTGAGTCCTAACTAAGTCTGGGCAAATTTCAGCCAAAGGCTTTAAAACAAAGGCACGCTCTCGCCAAAGCGGGTGGGGCACTTTCAGTCGTGGCGTATCCAGCGCGACATCACCATAAAAAATAATGTCTAAGTCCAATGTACGCGGCGCATTGGGAAAAGGTCTTTCCCGCCCAAAGATGTTTTCTAAATTTTGCAAGGCGTCTAGCAATTCCAAAGGCGGTAAGTCTGTTTCATATATCGCAACGGCGTTCACAAATTCGGGCCCAGACGCCATTTGCGGGGCACTGGCATACAAAGAAGAGGCTTTGTGTAATTTCGTAGTGGCTAGCGCACCAACATCTTGGATGGCTTGCAGCACCGTAGCCTGAGCGTCTCCCAAGTTGGCACCAAAAGCCACGCAGACCTGAACCAAGTTTTACTCCGCGGAAGGTTCGCGCTCAACTCCGCCTGCAGGTTTGCGTCGTCTACGGCGTTTTTTAGGCGCCGCATCTTGCGTAGCTGCAGTTCGGGCTTGTTGCAACAAGTCTTCGCGCGTGGCGTCGTCTGCCAAGCTGAATTCTTGCCACCAATCGGCGAGTAATTCGTCTACCTCGCCCACATCTGCGCGCAAACGCATGAAGTCAAAGCCTGCACGGAAACGTACATGGTCAACTAGGGTCCAAGGCCCACTGCCGACGCGTTTTTCAAAGCGGGGTTGCATCAACCAAATATCGCGCATATCTGCACCGAGCTTGCCTCTGCCTGAGACGTCGCCAATACGGGAATCGAACACTTCGTCGATAGCATCTTGCAAGGCAGGGAAGGGCGGTTGCTTGAGGCGGCGCGCGTTCCAACTCTCGCGCACGTCCGACCATAAAACGCAGGCTAGTAAAAAGCTAGGCGCTACCGGCTTGCCTTCGCCAACACGGCGGTCGGTATCTTGCAATGCGGTTTTGACAAACTCTTCGTCGGAGCGCGCCACAACAACGTCTAGCAAGGGGTAAATGCCTTTTTGCAAACCCAGTAACTTCAATTGCGCGACGCTCGCGAGCGCATGGCCAGTTTGCAAAAGTTTCAGCATCTCGTCAAACAAGCGGCTTTGCGGGACTTCGGTCAAGAGCTTGAGCATGCGCTTCAAAGGCGCGGCCGTTTTAGCTTCCAAAGAAAAACCCAGGTCACTGAGTTTTGCCACAAAACGCACAGCGCGGATGATGCGCACAGGATCTTCGCGGTAGCGGGTGGCGGGATCACCGATCATGCGCAAGACTTTTTTCTTCGCGTCGGCAATGCCGCCGTGGTAGTCGATCAATTCTCCCGTTTCGGGGTCGTAATACATGGCGTTGATGGTGAAGTCGCGCCGCGCAGCATCCTCATCTTGGGGGCCCCAGACGTTGTCGCGTAAGACGCGGCCACTGGCGTCCACTGCGTGCTTCATGCCGGCAAGCTCTTGCTTACTGCTGCGCTCGTTGCCAGTGACTTGCGTGGCGTCGGCGTTGTCGAGATGCGCTCGGAAAGTGGAGACTTCGATCACCTCGTGTTCACGGCCCCGGCCATAGACCACATGGACGATACGAAAGCGCCGTCCAATGATGAAGGCACGGCGAAATGCTGACTTGACTTGCTCGGGCGTGGCGTTGGTGGCGACATCGACATCTTTAGGTTTCAGGCCCAACAACAGGTCACGCACCGCGCCACCGACGATATAGGCTTTGAAGCCACGTTCTTGCAGAGTGCGTACAACGCTCAAAGCGCGCTCATCCACCCAATCGACATTGATGCCGTGCACCTTGGCAGGGACCACTTGGCGCTTGCCCAGCGAGGGCTTTTTGCTGGCGGGTGCTTTGCCCATCAGCTTGTTGATAAATTGTTTGATCATGCAGTCGGAAAAAGTTCCAGAATCGGCCAGCCTTTTTCAAGGGCGAAGGCTTTGAGTTTGGCGTCTGGGTTGGTAGCGACGGGATGGTTGACGCGTTGCAACAAAGGTATGTCGTTACTGGAATCACTGTAAAACGTGGTCTCCACCGTGTCCCAATCCAAACCCCGTTGGTGCAACCATTGTTGCAGACGCTCGACTTTGCCATCTCGCAAAGACGGCACGCCTTGGATTTCACCGCTGTACCAACCCTGGGCATCGCGCACCAGTTCTACGGCAATCAGTTCCTCTACGCCCAAGGCATGGGCAATTGGACGGGTCACAAATTCATTGGTCGCGGTGATGATGAGCAGTTGTTCGCCTGCGGCGCGGTGTTTCTCCAACAAGGCCACAGCTTCAGGACGAATAGCGGGTTGTATGACTTCGCGCATAAAACGGGCATGGGCCGCCTCGGCTTCGGCAAGAGGCCGAATGCGAAATGCTTCAGTGGCAAAGCGCACGTAGTCGTGGATGTCAAGCGTGCCCGCTTGGTAATGTGCGTAAAACGCGTCGTTTTTTTGTGTGAACTCTGCAGCATCCGTCCATCCAAGCGTAGTGGTGAAATGCCCCCAAGACTGGTCTGAATCAATCGGCAATAAAGTGTGGTCTAGGTCAAAAAGGGCAAGTTTCATGGGTTATCTTCCAGCATCGATTTAAGAAGCGGAATGGTGATAGCGCGCTGGGTTTGCAAGGCATAGCCGTCGAGTTGGTCGAGTAATTGCACCAAACTGCCTAAGTCGCGGCTGAAGCGATTCAACATAAAGTCCATCACCTCGTCGCTAAGAAAAATGCCGCGCTCGTCAGCGTTTTGGCGCAAGACGGCACGCCGCTCC
>JACCDK011391102.1_pt1 | contig 11800 bp, 9 predicted proteins | sample 7445871 | NCBI WGS metagenome assembly JACCDK01 (sample SAMN15323436, study PRJNA562643) | freshwater metagenome | isolation source: river surface water | place: USA:Blue River Watershed | collected 2017-08-15
AATTAAATTTTGAAAGTCAACCTATTAGAAATGGTAGAATTGTTCGCGATAGGATTTGGCGTGATTATTTTACTTTGGCTACTTTCAAAAGTAACTATGTATGTGCTATGTAATACTTTCTTAGACACGTATGGCAAACAATCAACGTCAATAATATTTGCAATGATTGCGGTCATATCTTTATGGGCTGTAATTAACACAAATGGAAAAACGTATTTATTATTGACGCTTTTGTTAGCAATAGGAATTGTCGTATTTTCTATCAGGAAGAACCGAGCAGTGCAAGAGTTTAATAAGGAGATCGATAATACTTTTATTGTACAATTATTCGTTATTTATAGCGTATTTTTTATCATTCAACTCCTCAAAGTCATTAATTTAAATGATCTTACTTTAAGGGCATTACATGATGATGTGGCTTTTTCTGCTGGAATATCTGATTTCTTATTAAAGTATCATAAAGAAACGCTTATTCTAGATCCGAATTCCATTTATAGTTGGCAACCATATCATTATTTCGAAATGCACTTTTCGGCATTGTTATCTGCTATATCCGGTTTTACCTCCCTAAAAGTACTTTATTTAATCGTTTATCCTGTATTATATGCCATTTCTTTGAGTTCATTAAAAGAATTTCTGAACAAATGTGACATAAAAATCGGAATAGGTATATTACTATTGGTTTTTATAACAAATGGAGATTGGAGTAATGTGCTAAACGATATTTTTAATGTAAATATATTACCTGATGTCTCAAACATAAACAAATTTGGCACTAAATTGGCCATCTACCCAGTTATAATAATCGGATTGGTAAATTTTATTAATCATTTACTCGAAAGTTCTACGAACATGCATGTGAGTATTTTGAATGGTTTATTTCTGGGATTGATTTGTTTTTTATATCCTACGTCAATTCCCATAGTTTTATTTCTTGTAGTCTTTACATTTGGATATTTTAAATTAGGAAACTTTTATTGGAAGGTTATGGCTTTTGTATTAGTAATAACATTGGTAATTCTAGCCTATGGAAGTGAAAGTTTGATGGATTTGGTTTTTCTAACTCATCCAATTCAATATCTAATTGCTTATATACCATTAATTGTCATTTTACTTATCACAGCCTATAAATTAGAGCTTGACAAGCTAAAAGAGATTAGCCGGATATCTAGTCTAATTGTGCTTTCCTTCGGCACTTGGATTTTTTTAGTTTTTTTAAGATTATTAGGGTATTTAGAATTGTATAATAACCCAGATTCAGCTCAGATTTATGGAAATTTTACCGATGAATTTGTATTGATTATGATTTTATTGATCACATGTGCAGCTATAAAAAGTATTTCAGAAACACAAAATATTTATAATTTTTTGATATTTTCTACGCTATTAGTAGGTTTTGTGATGAATCAAAACAAGGTATTTTCATTTTACCACCCAATGAATTCAAAAGTCATTAATTTAAATAATTATAATTTAACTCGAAAAATGCTTGTTTGGGATAGAGATACGAATGATTTTAACATGAATACATCAAATTGGCTTATTCATTTTACGATACCCTACAGCAACACGCGATGGGAGAATTCGAATTATTTTCCTCTACTTAGGACATTGCCTCAGGAAAGTCAAATTACAAAAATCACACAGAGGTATGCTTACGAGGGGGTCGTAAAAAAAGCGAGTAATTACCTAAATAATTATTTTAACCACTCAAATAGTATACTTATTGAAGATGTAATTAAATCCAATACTGAAAAGAAATAACGTGTCAAACACCCAAACTACTAAATCCAAACCCCAAATTGATTGGATATTCGAAATTTCACCCGAGCGTTCGGCTTTCAAACTCAACTTCATAGAGATCTATCAATGCGTTAGGCAGACATAAAATTCGGGCTGGATAAAATTCGCCAAAAAATCAAGAACTTCCTATGAATTTATTTAATTCCGGAAATAACAAACCTAAAAAATTAATAGATTTTATTGAAGAAATAGAATCAGTTACTCAGAAACAGCGATAAAAGAATTTATGCCATCACAACCTGGTAATGTTGAACAAGCCTATGCAGATGTACAGATCTGAACAGATTATATATTTAACGCAAATCTCAATTGATCAAAGTATAATCAAATTTGTTGATTGGTGTAAAACATATTATAAAATTTAATGAACCAAGAAAATAATAAAGAAGAAAACTGGGATCTTATCATTGAAGGAAAAAAATCTTTGTTTGATTTAAAATTTGCCGATGTTTGGCGATATAGAGATTTACTATTAATGTTTGTGAAACGCGATTTCGTCAGTTTTTACAAACAAACTATTTTGGGACCTTTGTGGTTTTTTATTCAGCCAATTTTTACAACATTAGTTTTCACGTTTGTGTTTGGAAATTTGGCTAAGATTAGTACAGATGGTTTGCCTCAGGCTTTGTTCTATTTATCAGGAATTACTGCTTGGAATTATTTTTCTGATTGCTTAACAAAGACGAGTACTGTTTTTAAAGACAATGCCAATATTTTTGGCAAGGTTTATTTCCCTCGATTAATAATGCCCTTAAGTATTGTGGTGAGCAATTTGGTTCGTTTTGGCGTCCAGTTGTTATTATTTTTAGTCGTAATCGTATATTTCGGGCTCAAGGGTGCGGATTTTCATTTTACATGGGTAATTGCATTGTTTCCAGTTCTGGTAATGCTCATGGCATTGTTAGGATTGGGATTAGGTTTAATCATTACGGCAATGACAACAAAATACCGTGATTTGAGTTTTTTAGTAAATTTCGGTGTTCAATTATTGATGTATGGCACAACGGTTATTTATCCTTTAAGTGCAGCACCGGAAAAGTATCGGAAGTTGATTGAGTTGAATCCAATGACAGGTATCATTGAAGCTTTTCGCTATGCCTTTCTAGGAAAAGGTTATTTTACCGCATGGAGTTTGGGATATTCAGCAATTTTTACTGCCGTTGTAACCATGGTGGGCATTATCATTTTCAATAAAACTGAGCGAAGTTTCGTAGACACAATTTAAATGAACAAGAGCATAGCAATAAAAGTTGAAAATTTGTCGAAAGCTTATGAATTGGGTCAAATCGGAACAGGCACAATAAGTAGGGACTTAGAACGTTTTTGGACGACTAAAATAAGGGGAAAGGAAGATCCTTATTTAAAGATTGGTCAAACCAATGACCGCACGGTTAAAGGTGAGTCAGATATTGTTTGGAGCTTGAAAGACATCAACTTTGAAATTGATCAAGGTGATGCGGTTGGTATAATCGGAAGAAATGGTGCAGGTAAAAGTACGTTGTTAAAATTATTAAGTAGGGTTACTTCACCGACAATAGGAAATATCAAAGTAAGGGGGAGAATTGCTTCATTGCTTGAGGTAGGTACAGGATTCCATCCAGAATTAACTGGCCGTGAAAATATCTACTTGAACGGTTCCATTTTGGGTATGAGAAAAAAGGAAATCACGCGAAAATTTGATGAAATTGTAAATTTTAGTGGAGTTGAAAGATATGTAGATACCCCTGTAAAGCGTTATAGTTCGGGAATGTACGTGCGATTGGCTTTTGCTGTGGCTGCTCACTTAGAATCAGAGATATTAATCGTTGACGAAGTACTTGCTGTTGGAGATGCTGAATTTCAGAAAAAATGTTTAGGCAAAATGGGAGAAGTAAGCAAGGGCGAAGGAAGGACGATATTATTTGTTAGTCATAATTTGGCCGCTGTAAAACTATTGTGCTCCAAAGCAGTGGTATTGAATAATGGATCTTTATTATTCAATGGGAATAGTAGAGAGTGTATAGATTATTATATAGGCTTAAATCAACATGAAGGGTTTAAGGGTGTTTATTCTAATGACACGATTATAGAATCTGGATTTCTGAGTCTTGCTATTTTGGATAAAAATAGTAGAATAAATACAGAGTTTGCGTTTGATGAACCAGTGTATATAAATATCAAATCAAAAATAGTTGATAAACATCTTAATGCATCTTTGAGTTGTAGAGTTGCTGATAATAATGAAAGAGTTATTTTCAATACGGAAATTAAATTAAGAAACATAATTAGTAATGCAGGTTCCCATCATTTCAATATGAAATTACCTGAGAAATTTTTGTTGCCAAATAAGTTTAAGTTGACATTTGGTTTGCATGTACCTAATATTGAAATGATTGATTATCAAAAAGATTGTTTGTCATTTGAGATTTTAGAAACTGGTTCAGATTTTCATTTTTACAGTAATGTTGATAATGGATGTGTAACTGTGGACTGTGAATGGCAAGTTTTATAAATATACGCGGTATTGTCGATTTTTGAGTTGATTACTTTTGAATTTTCTTTACATTATAAAAGTGTACTTTAGTTTGATTTGTAATTGTTAATTAAATTAAATCTAAGGCTTTAGCAAGACTAAATCATAAATTTGAAAATTAAATTATGTATTTTACAGATACGATATAACTGTATTGATATCTCATCTGTCCAAAATAAATTTTTAACCGCGTTGGCGAACATAGGATCAACGTCCTAAATTCCGTTTTCCAAAACAAAACCAAAGGCGTGTATCAAAAATAACTCTACTAGCCCAAATGATTAAACTGTTGCCCGCAGAAAAGTTTAAAAAAATTGGCAAATGAACTCGAATCTAACAAACATAGCAAAGGCACCGATTCATGGACGCACTTGATAACCATGCTTTTTTGCCACTTGATCAATGTGGCTTCGTGTAGAGACATCGGCAATGGATTGATGTCGATAGCGGGCAATATCAATCATCTTGGTTGCAAACAAGCTCCGAGTAAATCGTCGGTCTCTTACATCAAGAAACACCGGCATGATCTCCTCTCTGCATAGTTTTTTTATGAAGTCATCGATCTTTTAGGACAGCACGAGGGATTTTAAATGAGAAACTTGAAACGATTGACCCGACAAGTGTTCTTGATGGAGGCAACGGTCACTCCACTGTGTGCAAAGGTGTTTGATTGGGCCCTTGTAACGAAATAAATATTTCTGCTGTCCAAATCGCGAAGCCATTTGTCATCAACGTATCCTCGATCAAAACAATCACGCTACCCGATGGGAAATGGACCAGCTTAGCCATTTTACTCTCGTGAATGTTCACGTCTGTGATGCTCGCAAAGTGTGGGATACAGCCCAGGATAGTCTAATACCATGTGGATTTTAACTGCTCCTGTGTATTGCCTGAACTTGGCCAAGGACAACATGAATTATGAGGTCACTACCGCTTATGAAACGCACAGTGAATCAGGGTTTGTTTACGATGACAACATCAAACTCATCGGTCAAAAATCGAGTTTCAACTATCCTCACACATTTAGACGAGTAGAATACACAGATCCCACAACTGGACAAGAACTGGTGTTTTTAACCAACCATAAACAGTGGACAGCCACCACCGTTGCTGAGTTATACAAGGAGCGATGGAACATAGAGGTGTTTTTTAAGAACATCAAATCCCACTTGCGAATAAAATCTGTTGTGGGCACGAGTGAGAATGCTGTTAAAATCCAAATATGGACATCCTTAATTGCCATCGTTCTGCTCAAGGCACTACAGCAAATGGCCAAATACAAATGGCACCTGTCGAATTTGATCAATGCGCTGCGTTTGTATTTGTTTGCAAAAATCAAACTGAATCAATGCATCAACAAACCCTTCGAAAAAAGCAGCCATTGGGAGCCCAGAAATATACAATTGAGTCTGTTTACTTAGATAAAAGAGGGGTCAAAATTGAAAATTGCATTTTTACAACGGTTGAGATCAGTAAAATCAACAAAATTTGTTATACTTGAAAAGCGTTTAGGACAGCAGTATTTTGATATCTTTGATATTATCAGTTTTTACAATTCTTGAAAATAATTAAAAGATGAAAATTTTAGTAATTGGTTCTCAAGGATTTATAGGTTCAAACTTTAAAACTCATTTTGTTTCAATGAAAAATGAAGTTTTTACCTGCGACTTTTTGGATATTCGTGATGAGGAAAACTATTTTAGAATAAATCCGATTAATTCTGATTATACTGAAATATTCGAAAAGGTGAAATTTGACTTGGTAATAAATTGTGCTGGTTCTGCAAATGTTGGGGCATCTATAGATGATCCATTTTTTGATTTTGATTTAAATGTTAATATAGTTTTTAAAATTTTAGGTTCAATTTACAAAACTAATCCTAAAACTAAATTTATTAATCTATCTAGTGCTGCTGTATATGGAGATCCAATTAGCCTTCCCGTTAAGACTGAATATGCGGATAATGCAAATCCTATTTCACCTTATGGAGTCCATAAAAGGATATCGGAAATTTTATTAAAGTCGTATCATGAATCATTTGGAATACCAACTTGTTCTTTAAGGCTTTTTTCTGCTTATGGTAATGGCCAAAAGAAACTGTTGATGTGGGATTTGTTTCAGAAATTTCAGAATAAAAATAGTAAAGTAATTGAACTATTTGGAACAGGGAATGAAACAAGAGACTTTATTCATATTGACGATATTATTCAGCAAGTGCTATTGGTGATTGACAATGCGGCTTTTAATGGTGAAGCTATCAACATTGGCAATGGTAAAGAAACAAGTATTAGAGATATTGCTCACTTATTTAAAAAATTGTCAAATTCAAACAAAGAAATCAAATTTAATAATATTGTTAGGGTGGGTGACCCTTTGAATTGGTGCGCTGATATTTCAGTATTACGTAATTGGGGTTATTCTCAAACTGTTGATCTAAATCTTGGTATTAATTCATTCATCAAGACAATACATAGGTAAAGCTTTAATTAATAATAATTCCTTAAGTGATCTCGAAAATCGCATTTTTGAAAAAACAACTTTATATTTTGAAAAAATGTATTTTAAGATTTTTTATTAATGGGGGTAAACAAAAGCTTAAGGTAGAATTGAAGAAAATTAATTTTTGGCATAAATATTTAAATGATAATTATGGTTGTGTAGTTGATAAATATGTCAATTCTGAATTACCGGTAAATAATTCAGAAAAGTATAAAATTTGGGTAATGTGGTGGCAGGGTGAAGAAGTCATGCCGGAAATAATTAGAATTAATTTTGATTCACTTAGAAAGAACTCTAATGGTCATGACATAGTTTTAATAACCCAAAATAATTATTTTGAATATTTAAAAATACCTGATTTTATAATTGAAAAATTGAGTCAGAATATTATTAGTTTAACTCATCTTTCAGATTATATTAGAGTAGCATTATTGAGCAAATACGGTGGATTGTGGTTAGATGCTACAGTTTATGTAAATTCGCCACTACCAACTGAGTTTAATTTGCCTTATTGGACAAATAAATGGGAATTAAACCCAACGGAATATTTTACACATAATTTGTGGATAGGATTGTGGAATTTAAGTACTGTACCTGATTTGTTAATTACTCAGTTTATGGGAATATGGTATAGTTGTCCAAATAATCCACTTTTCAATTGCCTAACGGATTTTTGGTTAACATATTGGGAAAGAGAAAATCAAATACCGTATTATTGGACAACAGAGTTGTTTTTAATTGGCATTATGTATGATAATTTAGGTGTTGTAAAAACAATGATTGATGAAGTTCCAATAAATAATCCTCAATCTTTTAAAATGAGATGTGTTATGAATCATAAATTCGACAACAGAATATTAGATGAATTCACAAAAGACACTCAATTTTTTTATCTGTCATGGAAAGTAAAATATTTTGATCTAGAGTCATCAACTGGCGAAGAAACATTTTTTGGTTATTTAAAACGTAAAAATTTTGAGAAATAAAATTGGTTTAATTTTTATTTATAATGAAAAATGGATAGGAGGCACATATTACATTATAAATTTAGTAAATTCTTTTAATTTGTTAGATGATAACTTAAAACCGCATTTAGTTATATTTTCGAATCCTAATGATTATGAATTTTTAAAAAAGGAAACGTTATATCCATTTTTAGAATTTGAAGAGTTTGACGAAAATCCTAAAGCCAAGATTTTGATTTTTTTAAATATGATTACTTATAAAATAATTAAAAAAAAATTAATTAAAAGGAGATACAAAAAAAATATAGATGCCATTTTTCCGTATCATAATAACAATTACACAAATTCATTCAATTTTGATAAGCGAATATATTGGATCCCGGATTTTCAAGAAAAACATTATCCGCAGTTTTATTCAACAGAACATTTGGCAAAAGAAAAAGAAAAAAATGGTTGGATTTTAGAAAACTCAAAAAAATTAGTTTTGAGTAGTCAGGATGCAAAAAATGATTTGAATGAATTTTACCCTCAATACAAAACCAAACCTTTTGTAGTTTATTTTGCAGTGAAGATACCTGAACTTTCAAAACTAGAACTTAATGAAGTTCTGAGGAAGTTTAAATTACCTAAATTATATTACTTTGCTCCAAATCAATTTTGGAAGCATAAAAATCATATAGTAGTAATTAAAGGGGTTGAATTGTTACTCAAAAAAGGAATTGAAATATTGGTTGTGTTCTCTGGTAAAGAATTTGATCCTAGATTTCCGGGTTATACAGAGGAGTTAAAAGAATATGTAAAAACACATAATTTAGAGAATAATATTAAGTTTTTAGGCTTTTTGGAAAGACAAGAACAATTAAAACTAATGGAAAATGCAATTGCAATTATCCAACCATCTCTATCTGAAGGTTGGAGTACAGTAATTGAAGAAGCCATGGCCATGAATAAATGCGTGATAGCCTCCAACTTGAATGTAAATATTGAACAATTGGGAGAAAAGGGATATTTTTTCGATCCATTTAATCCCGAAAGTTTGGCTAGTCAATTGATGAAAATAAATATGTCAATGCCCCAAATTGAGTATAATTATATATTTAAACAAAAGCAATTTGCAATGGATTTTTTAAATTGTGTAAATGATTAAAATTTGAGCAATTACAAGATTACAATAATTACAATCAATTTAAATAATCTAAAAGGTTTAGAGAAAACAGCGAATTCAATTCCTTCTATTGAAAAAATTGAGTGGGTTGTTGTCGATGGTTTATCAACTGATGGGAGTGTAGAATTTTTATCAAAATGCACAAGAAAACCGGACTTTTTAATTTCAGAAATAGATTCAGGAGTTTATGACGCAATGAATAAAGGTATTCAATTGGCAAGTGGAGATTATGTAAACTTCATGAATGCTGGTGATTATTTTGAAGAGACATTTTTTGAAAGTACACTTGGTACATTTGAAGGCAATGCAGATATTATTTATGGAAATACGCAGTTAAGTGATGGTAATTTTATAAAAAACCCCACTAACTTAGATTTCTTTTATATTTTTAATAAAATGATTAATCATCAGAGTTTATTTTTAAAGAGAGAATTATTATTAAAGTATCCTTTTGATTTAAATTACAAAATTGTTGCAGATTGGGTTCAACTTTTTACTATCTTGAAACTTGAACAACCTCAGACCCAATATTTGAAAAAAACAGTTTGCATTTATGATACAACTGGATATAGCAGTCGTTCTGATTTCGATCGAAATAACGAGAAAATCATATTTTTAAAGACGATATATAGTGATTGGGAGTTAAATGATTTAAGTAAATACAGTAAAATTAGAATTAGAAATTGGTATCATTTGGTGAAGAGGGCGATAGATAGCAAAATACTTGGAAGTGTTTTTTCATTATTAAATAGGTTGATTCGTTTATGTCGAATTTAGTTTCTGTTATAATACCTGTATTTAATCGCTTCAATTTGGTTGAAAAATCTATCTATTCAGTTTTAAAACAAAATCACACGAATTTTGAGATAATTGTTGTTGATGATAGTAGTACTGATGGTGTTTTTAATTTTACCCATGAAAAGTTAAATATTTTTCGGCTTGCTCAAAATAGTGGTCCTGGAGTTTGTCGTCAGTTTGGAATGGAAAAGGCCAAGGGTAATTATTTATTATTTTTAGATTCAGATGATATTTTAGAGCCTGATTTTTTAAAATTGAGTATTCAAAAGCATGTTGAGTTAGATAATAATATTAGTTTTACCTATTGCCATTCTGGTATATTGAATTCTGATTTTACTTGGAACAATACTGAAAAGCAATTTGATTCAATTTTCCCTACATTACTAAAGGGTAGACAATGGCCAACTGCTGCATTATTATGGAATAAGAAATTTTTACCAAACTGGAATAATTATAGATGTTGGGAAGATTACGATATTGAGTTCCGGGCAGCTTTGAAATGCAATAAAATTGGATTTGTGAATAAAAAATTGGTTTACATTTCAACTCCTGATCAAAATAGCCTTTCGGGAAAGAAGAAGAATATTTCACAAATTGAAAATCAGTGGAACATTTTAACATTTTTGACCGACAATAAAAAGGATTATAATAATTTATTAACTCCCAATCAATTTACTTCAGTTTGGAATAATGTGAAATTAAGGAAAGTGAAATTAGTTCTTGATTACTTAGTTATGAATGTGAAAATATCCAATGAACATTTTAATCTAATTTCAACAAATAAAATAGAATTAATCATTTACAAATTTTTAAATAAATTTGGAGTAAAATTTTTGAAATTATACATTAAATATAAAATAAGACGTTTGAACTCTTGTGTAGACTATTCGGAAATATAACCCAGAACTCTTCAAAACTTGATTTTATTGAGGTTGAAAAATTGACTTTGATGTCTAAGTCGGGTGGGCCAGATTCAACTGATTATTATGAAGATGATTTGGTTCAATTTGGATTTAACCGTTTGTCGATTATAGATACAAGTGCTGCAGGTAATCAACCCATTGTCTCTCCAAGTGCGCGTTACGTAGTTATGTTAAATGGTGAAATTTATAATTTCAAAGATTTGATTTTGCAATTTCACCTACAAAATTTGCGCTCGGGTTCTGATGTTGAGGTAGTTGCACATTTGTTAGAGCTTTTGCCATTTTCGGATGTTGTTACCTTGTTAGATGGTATGTTCGCGTTGGTAGTTTGGGACAAATTAGAAAAATGTTGTTACATGGCGCGTGATTTTGCAGGTATTAAGCCTTTGTTCTATTCATATTCGGTGCAAGGTTTGGTATTTGCAAGTCAATTTAATCAAATCACAAAACATCCTTGGTTAAGTCGAAAGTCAATTTTTGAAATGGGTTTGCGCGAATATATCCAATTGGGATATATGCAAGCGCCTCATACTATTTTTGAGGGAATAAAACAGTTAGAACCCGGTAAATATATCGAGTACTTTTGGGGTCAAGAGAAAATAGAAATCAAACAATATCAATTGTTTTTTCAAGAAAACGAGCAGCAGATTTATAAAGAGACTGCTAAAAACACATTGGATTTATTGCGATCAACAGTTGCTGAAAGTGTAAAAAATCAATTGGTGGCAGATGTGCCATTGGGTGTATTTTTATCAGGAGGGATTGATTCTACCTTGGTGGCAGCCAATGCAGTGAAGGTTAATCCTGATATTGAATCCTTAACAATTGGATTTGAAGACAAAGAATTTGACGAAAGTACCCAAGCAAAAGAATATGCCAAGATTTTGGGCATTAAGAATGAAACTGTGGTTTTAAATGACAATGAGCTGTTATCTATTTATAATGAACACTTTGCCCATTTAACAGAACCATTTGCGGATTATAGTTCATTGCCAACTTTTTTAATTTCGAAAATATCGAGTCAAAAATTTAAGGTTATGTTGTCTGGTGATGGGGGTGATGAATTATTTTGGGGTTATCCGAGGTTCAACTCGTTTGTTAACTCGATTCCTTTCTTTCAAATACCTGGAAAGAC
>JACCDK010213365.1_pt1 | contig 11795 bp, 13 predicted proteins | sample 7445871 | NCBI WGS metagenome assembly JACCDK01 (sample SAMN15323436, study PRJNA562643) | freshwater metagenome | isolation source: river surface water | place: USA:Blue River Watershed | collected 2017-08-15
GGGCGATGCGCAGTACACGCGAACCAACATGCAATACCAGCAGTACTTCCCCATGTGGAACCGAAAGCTGACCCTGGGCGTGAACGCCGAATTGGGTTGGGGCGCCGGCCTGGGGTCCAAGCCGTACCCGATCTTCAAGAACTTCTACGGTGGTGGCTTGGGTTCCGTGCGGGTGTTCCAGCAGGGATCGCTGGGTCCGGTGGACGTGACCGGCGCCTACATCGGGGGCTCCAAGCGGTTCAACCTCAACACCGAGCTGTATGTGCCGGTGCCTGGCACGGGCAACGACAAGAGTCTGCGTCTGTTCGGTTTTGCCGACGCAGGCAATGTATGGGCGGAGACCGAGCGCGTTGATGCAGACTCGCTGCGCGTGGCCGCCGGCATCGGCCTGAGCTGGATCTCACCGGTCGGCCCCCTCAAGCTGAGCTGGGGTGTTCCAGTGAAGTACCGGCCGCAGGATAGAATCCAGCGTTTCCAATTCCAGATCGGCACTGCGTTCTGACATGATGATGAAGATCAACTCCTTCAAACGGCTCTTGGGTGTGGCTGCCTTGGCTGCCACGCCGCTGTTCGCCCAGGCGCAAGAACTGAAGATCGGCTACGTCAACAGCGAGCGCGTTCTGCGTGAGTCCACGGCGGCACGCGCGGCCAGCACCAAGATCGAGACGGAATTCGGCAAGCGCGAAAAGGACCTCAACGACTTGGCCAACCGGGTGAAGGCCGCCTCGGACAAGTTCGAGAAGGATGCTCCCACGCTATCCGAGGCCGAGCGCAACCGTCGCCAGCGCGAACTCGGCGAGCAGGATCGCGATCTGCAGCGCAAGCGCCGGGAATTCCAGGAAGACCTGAACCAGCGGCGCAATGAAGAGATCGCCTCCATCCAGGAGCGAACGGGCCGCGTCATCCGTCAGATCATGGACAGCGAGAAGTTCGACCTGATCCTGATCGACGTGGGTTTCGCAGGCCCCCGTGTGGACATCACCAAGAAGGTGATGGACACGCTGAACAACACCAAGTGACGGTGCTGGGGCGCTGAGTCTGGCGCCCCTTTCCAGGACGATGCCGACCACGCCGCAGGCCATCGCCACGCTGGTGAACGGTCGCGTGCAGGGCGATCCGCACCGGGTCCTCACCCGCATCGCCACGTTGCAGTCTGCCAGCGCCGACTGCGTTTCCTTCCTCTCCAACGCCCGATACCGGGCTCAACTGGCTACCACACAGGCCGGCTGCGTCATCGTGGCCGAGCACCTGTGGCCGCTCCAAGCCCAGGAGTGTGCATCTGCCAGCCTGGTGCTGGTGGCCGACCCCTACCTGGCCTATGCCCGGCTCACCCAATGGTGGGCGGCGCAGGGTCGTGCCGCCGCGCCCGGCGGTGTGCACCCCAGTGCGGTGGTGGAGCAAGGCGCCCGGATCCATCCCACGGCCAGCATCGGGCCCTTGTGCCACGTCGGGGCGGGCGCGGTCGTCGACGAAGGCGCCGTGGTCGGGCCGCACTGCATCCTGGGGCAGGATACCCATGTCGGGGCTCACACGAGGCTGGCGGCTTCGGTGTCCTTGATGCAGGCGTGCCGCGTCGGTGCGCGAGGCATCCTGCACCCTGGTGTGGTGGTGGGTGCCGATGGCTTCGGGTTCGCGCCGCATGCCGGCCAATGGGTGAAGATCGAGCAGTTGGGTGCTGTGCGCATCGGTGACGATGTCGAGATTGGCGCCAATACCTGCATCGACCGCGGGGCGCTGGAAGACACCGTGATCGAGGACGGTGTGAAGTTGGACAACCTCATCCAGATCGGCCACAACGTTCACATCGGTCGGGGGTCGGCCATGGCCGGCTGCGTGGGCGTGGCCGGCAGCGCCGTCATCGGCCAACGCTGTACCGTGGGCGGTGGCGCCATCATCCTGGGGCACCTCACCCTGGCAGACGACGTGCACATTTCCGCGGCCACCGTGGTGACGCGTTCGATCACCAAGCCAGGGCAGTACAGCGGCGTCTTCCCCTTCGATGACAATGCCGCCTGGGAGAAGAACGCGGCCACGCTGCGCCAACTGCACCAGATGCGCGACCGCCTGCGCCAACTTGAAAAGAAGCTGCCCTGACCATGCTCGATATTCACCGCATCCTCAAGCTGTTGCCGCACCGCTACCCGATCCTGCTGGTCGACCGGGTTCTGTCCTTCGAGAAAGACAAGCGCATTCAGGCCCTCAAGAACGTCAGCATCAACGAACCCTTTTTCCAGGGTCACTTTCCGTCGCGGCCGGTGATGCCGGGTGTGTTGATGCTCGAGGCCTTGGCCCAAACAGCGGCGCTGCTGAGTTTTGAGTCAGCCGGTACCGAGCCGGGTGAGGACACGGTGGTGTACTTCGTGGGGATCGACGGTGCACGCTTCAAGCGTGTGGTCGAGCCCGGCGACCAGCTGTTGCTCAATGCCGAGATCGAGCGTGCCCGCGCCGGCATCTACAAGTACAAGGCTTGGGCAACGGTGGGTGATGAGGTGGCCGTGGAGGCTGAATTGATGTGCACCATGCGCAAGGTGGCCTGACGCCCTCAGCGTGAGCATGCATTCGATGAAGTCCATACACACCACAGCCGTCATCCATGAGGGTGCAGAGTTGGCTGCCGATGTGCAGGTTGGCCCGTATGCCGTGATCGGACCGCATGTCAAGATCGGGGCGGGTACCACCATCGGCTCGCACGCCGTGATCGACGGCCACACCACGATTGGACGCCACAACCGCATCTTTTCCTTTGCCTCGATCGGACAGGCTCCGCAGGACAAGAAGTACGCCGGCGAGCCCACGCGCTTGGAGATCGGAGACGGCAACACCATCCGCGAGTTCTGCACCATCAACACGGGCACCGCGCAGGACGAGGGCGTCACGCGGATTGGCGACGACAACTGGATCATGGCCTATGTGCACATTGCGCACGATGTGCGCCTGGGGCATCACACCGTACTGGCCAACAATGCCACGCTGGCCGGGCATGTGCACGTGGGCGATTGGGCCACCATCGGCGGCCTGACGGGCGTGCACCAGTTCGTGAAGATCGGCGCCCACGCGATGATCGGTTTCCAGGGCCATGTGGCCCAGGACGTGCCGCCCTACATGACCGCCGATGGTCACCCGCTTGCCGTCCGCGCGGTCAACCTCACCGGACTCAAGCGCCGCGGTTTCGACGAGAAACGGCAGGCCGTGGTGCGGCGCATGCACCGTTTGCTGTACCGCGAATCCCTCACCTTGGGCGCAGCCATCACAGGTATTCAGGCACTGGCCGATGAGGCACAGGCTGCAGGCGAACCCTTGGGCGAAGCCGCCTTGGCCGATGTGGCCCTGATGCTTGACTTTCTGAGCCGCGCCGAACGCGGCATCGTGCGCTGATGCGTCTGGCCCTGGTGGCCGGCGAGGCCTCAGGCGACCTCCTGGCTTCTCTGATGCTGCAGGGGCTCAAGGCCCGCTGGCCGGGGCTGCAAAGCGGCGGGATTGGTGGGCCGCGCATGGTGGAGCAGGGCTTTGAGGCCTGGGCGCCTTCGGAAAGGCTGAGTGTGTTCGGCTATGTGGACGCGATCAAGCGCCTGCCGGAGTTGCTTTGGCTGCGTCGCCGCACAAGACAGCGCCTCTTGCGTGAGCGGCCGGATGTGTTCGTGGGGGTAGACGCACCTGACTTCAACTTCGGACTGGAAACCGCGCTGCGCAAGGGCGGCCTGCGGACCGTCCATTTCGTGTGCCCTTCGATCTGGGCCTGGCGACCCGAGCGGGTGCAGCGGCTGAAGGCGGCGGCCGATCATGTGTTGTGTCTGTTCCCCTTCGAGCCCGAGTTGCTGGCGGCCCAGGGCGTTTCCGCAAGCTACGTGGGGCATCCCCTGGCCGATGCCATTCCATTGGAAGTCGATCGCGCGGCCGCACGGGAGGCCCTGGGATTCGGGCGCGCGGGTGAAGCGCTGGTGGCCCTTTTGCCTGGCAGCCGCCGGGCTGAGATCCGCCATATCGCGCCCATCCTCTTGTCGTCTGCACAGCGCATGGCCGCGGCGCGACCTGGACTGCGGTTCGTGCTGCCCGTTGCCCCGGGCCTGTCGCCGTGGGTGGAGCCAATGGCGCAGCCACTGGTGCAAGCCGGGCTGTTGAAGCTCGTCCAGGGTCGGTCGCATGATGCGCTGGCCGCGGCCGATTTGGCCCTGGTGGCCAGTGGCACCGCCACCCTCGAGGCGGCTTTGCTGAAGTGCCCGCAGGTCATCGTCTACCGCCTGGCACAGGCCGACTGGCAACGCATGCGTCGCATGCGGCTGCAACCCTGGGTGGGTCTGCCCAATATCCTCAGTCGCGACTTCATCGTGCCTGAGCGAATTCAGGACGAGGCACAGCCGGACCTGGTGGCCGCGGACGCGCTGCGGTGGCTGGATGACGCCGGCGCCGTGCAGCGCTATCGCAGCCGCTGTCTGTCCTTGCATCTGCAGCTCCGCCAGAATACCGGCGAGAAGGCCGCTGCCGCGCTGGAGGAGCTCTTGGGTGGCTAGGCGCAATCGAGCGTCTGCTCAGGATGCTGCCCTTCAGCAGGCCCAGCAGTTGTCCCTGGGTTGGGCACGTGAAGGCTTGGTCGCCGGCGTGGACGAGGCCGGCCGCGGCCCGCTGGCCGGTCCCGTGGTGGCTGCAGCGGTGATCCTGGATGAAGCGGCACCGATTGCTGGCCTGGCCGACTCCAAGGTGCTCACCGAGCGCCGTCGGGACGCGCTGTTTGACGAGATTCGCGCCAAGGCCTTGTGCTGCTGCGTGGCCCAGGCCTCGGTCCAAGAAATCGACGAGCTCAATATTCTGCAGGCCACGATGCTGGCCATGAAGCGCGCGGTGGAGGGCCTGCGGCTTCTGCCCGCGCGGGTGCTGGTGGACGGCAATCGCTTGCCACCGCTGAAAGTGGCGGGTGAAGCGGTGGTGGGGGGCGACGCGAAGGTGCCGGCCATTTCCGCGGCCTCCATCTTGGCCAAGGTTACCCGCGACCGCCTGTGCGTGGAGATGCACCTGCAGCATCCGCAGTACGGTTTCGATGCGCACAAGGGCTACCCCACACCCGAACACCTGCAGGCATTGTTCCGTCATGGGCCATCACCGATCCATCGCCGCAGCTATGCGCCCGTGAAGAGGGCACTGGCCTTGCGCACCGATGATCGAGCCCAGGAGCTCTCCTGATCGCGCCACCATGAACCCGCCCGTTCAATCGATCACTTCGCGTGACAACGATCTGCTGCAGCGCCTGCGCAGGCTGCTGGCGCGTCCGGGCGCCTACCGGGTTGAGGGCGTGGTGTGGCTGGAGGGCGACCACCTGTGCCGCGCGTGGTTGGAGCAGGGCTTGACTGCGGGTCAGTCGGTGATCACGCAAGAAGCCTGGGATGGCCGGCCGGATCTGCGCGCGCTGGCCCAGGCGGCGGCGCGCGTGGCCGTGATCCCTTCGAATCTGATGAAGGCCGTGACGACGCTCGAGTCGCCCAGTCCCTTGGGAATGATGGTGGCGATCCCCGGCTCTGACGCCGGGGATGCGGTTCACACCGGCGTGAGTGCCGTGGTGCTGGATCGCTTGCAGGACCCTGGCAATGTGGGCAGCATCCTTCGAAGCGCCGCTGCCTTGGGGGTTCAGCAGGTGGTGGCCCTGCAGGGGACCGTGGCCCTGTGGTCACCCAAGGTCCTTCGTGCCGGTATGGGGGCCCACTTTGGCTTGCGTCTGGTCGAAGGCGTGGGTGTCGATGCCATCCGCCCCCTGGCCGCGCAGTTGGTGATCACGAGTTCCCACGAGGCCCAGGAACTGCCCAAAGTCAATTTGCCCAGCGCCTGCGCCTGGGTCTTTGGCCATGAAGGGCAGGGGGTTGCCAGCGAGTTGGCCGCCCTTGCGTCGGTTCGTGTTCGCATCCCGCAGCCGGGTGGCCAGGAGTCGCTTAACGTGGCAGCGGCGGCGGCGATCTGCCTGTACGAGAGTGCTCGTCAGCAGCTCAGTAGATGAGCCGGTCAGGCCGGATGTCGCGCAGGATCGTGGTGGCGATCTCTTCAATCGACTTGTGGGTCGAGCTCAGCCACTCGATGCCTGAGCGGCGCATCATCTGCTCGGCCGCAGCCACTTCGGCGCGGCAGTTGTCGAGCGCTGCATAGCGACTGCCGGGACGGCGTTCGTTTCGGATCTGGCTCAGCCGGTCGGGGTCGATGGTCAGCCCGAAGCACTTTCCCTTGTGCGGCATGAGCGAAGAGGGCAGGTGCCCGCGCTCGAAGTCTTCCGGGATGAGCGGATAGTTGGCGGCCTTGATGCCGTGCTGCATGGCGAGGTACAGGGAAGTCGGCGTCTTGCCGCTGCGGCTGACACCCACCAGGATCACGTCGGCCTGTTCGAGGTTGCGCGCCGACTGCCCATCGTCATGGGCCAGCGAGAAGTTGATCGCTTCGATGCGATCGTGGTACTCCTGACTCTTGGCCGCATCCGAGAAGCGGCCGATGCGGTGGTTGCTCTTGACGCCGAACTCGTCTTCCAGCGGTTCCACGAAAGACCGAAACATGTCCATCACCTTGGCGCGGCAGTGGGCGGCGGGCCCGTTTTGTCCGTCGGTCAGGATGTCGCGCACCGCCTCGTTGACCAAGGTCAGGAACACGACCGGCACCACGCCTTCGCGCTCGGCACATTCGTTGACTTCGCGAACCACCTGCCAGGCCTTGTCTTCGGAATCGATGAAGGGCCGGCGCACGTGGCGAAAGGGGCCGGGGAACTGGGCGAGGATGGAGTTGCCGAAGGTTTCGGCGGTGATGCCGGTGCCGGCTGCGACGTAGAAGATGGTGCGGGGGCTCATGGTTGGCGGCTGGGTTGGCGGTGGCGGGCTGTCAATTTGGGCAAGGCGGCCTGCCTGTATTTGCAAGGTGATGATAGGCAATCATCCCTAGAATCGAACGCATTGGCGCCCCGCGCCCACAAGATTTTTTAGCCTTGGAGAGCCTTCATGTCCAATCCCGCATTGGAAGGGGCCCTGGTGTTGCCGTTCGAGCAGTTGCGCATGACCGATGTCGAATCGGTCGGCGGTAAGAACGCTTCACTCGGGGAAATGATCAGCCAGCTGGCGTCCTCAGGCGTCAGGGTGCCCGGGGGCTTCGCCACCACCGCCCATGCCTTTCGGCAGTTTCTGGCGCATGGCGGCTTGGCCGATCGGATCGCGCAGCGCCTGGCTGGGCTGGACACCGACGATGTGAAGGCCCTCGCTCAAGCCGGGGCCGAGATCCGGCGGTGGGTGGAGGACACCCCGTTTCCGCCGGATCTCGAGGCAGCCATCCGCACCGAGTATGCGCGGCTAAGCGTTGAATCTCCCCACGCCTCGTTCGCCGTGCGTTCTTCGGCCACAGCCGAAGACCTGCCCGATGCCTCGTTCGCCGGCCAGCAGGAGACCTTCCTGAACGTGGTGGGCATCGAGGACATCCTGCACAAGACCAAGGAGGTGTTCGCCTCGCTCTACAACGATCGCGCCATCAGCTACCGCGTGCACAAAGGCTTTGCACACGCCGACGTGGCGCTGTCCGCCGGCATTCAGCGCATGGTGCGCTCCGATCTGGGGGCCGCTGGTGTGATGTTCACCATCGACACGGAAAGCGGCTTCGAGGACGTGGTGTTCATCACCAGCAGCTATGGCCTGGGCGAGACGGTGGTGCAGGGGGCGGTGAACCCCGATGAGTTCTACGTGCACAAGCCTGCGCTGCGTGCTGGCAAGAAGGCGGTGATCCGCCGCAACCTGGGCAGCAAGCTCATCAGGATGACCTTTGCGTCCGAGGAAGAGCGCCTGGCTTCGGGCAAGCTGGTCAAGACCGAGGACACGCCCTCTGACCTGCGCCACCGCTATTCACTCAGTGATGCCGACATCACCGAGCTGGCCCAGTACGCCCTGATCATCGAGCAGCACTACGGCCGTCCGATGGACATCGAGTGGGGCAAGGACGGCCAGGACGGCAAGCTTTACGTGCTGCAGGCGCGGCCGGAGACGGTCAAGAGCCAGGCCGCTGGCCAGGTCGAGCACCGCTACAAGCTCAAGGGCCGCAGCAAGCCACTGGCCGAGGGCCGTGCGATCGGTCAGAAGATCGGCGCCGGCCCGGTTCGCCTGGTGAGCTCGATTGCCGAGATGGACCGTGTGCAGCCGGGCGATGTGCTGGTGACCGACATGACCGATCCCAATTGGGAACCGGTGATGAAGCGCGCCAGCGCCATCGTCACCAACCGCGGTGGGCGCACCTGCCATGCGGCCATCATCGCGCGCGAGCTGGGCATTCCGGCCGTGGTGGGATGCGGCGACGCCACCGAGAGGCTGACCGATGGGGCTTTGGTGACGGTCGTGTGTGCCGAAGGCGACACCGGTGTGATCTATGACGGCCTGCTGGAGACCGAGGTCAGCGAGGTCAAGCGCGGCGAGATGCCGTACTGCCCGATCAAGATCATGATGAACGTCGGCAACCCGCAGCTGGCCTTCGACTTTGCACAGGTACCCAACTCCGGCGTGGGCCTGGCACGCTTGGAATTCATCATCAACAACAACATCGGGGTGCACCCCAAGGCGATTCTGGACTACCCGAATATCGATGCCGACCTGAAGCTGGCGGTGGAATCGGTGGCGCGCGGGCATGCCAGTCCCAAGGCTTTCTACGTGGACAAGCTGGCCGAGGGGATTGCCACCATCGCGTCGGCCTTCTGGCCCAAGCCGGTGATCGTGCGCCTGTCGGACTTCAAGAGCAACGAGTACCGCAAGCTCATCGGCGGCAGCCGCTACGAGCCCGATGAAGAGAACCCCATGCTGGGCTTTCGCGGAGCCAGCCGTTACATCAGCGGTGAGTTCAGTGACGCCTTTGCGATGGAGTGCGAGGCCCTCAAGCGCGTTCGCCATGAGATGGGGCTGTCCAACGTCGAGATCATGGTGCCCTTCGTGCGCACCGTGAAGCAGGCCGCACGGGTCACGCACATGCTGGCCGAGCGCGGCCTCAAGCGCGGCGTAGACGGCCTGCGGCTGATCATGATGTGCGAGGTGCCCAGCAATGCCATCCTGGCTGACCAGTTCCTGGAGCACTTCGATGGCATGTCGATTGGCTCCAACGACCTGACGCAGTTGACGCTGGGCCTGGACCGGGATTCGGGGCTGGAGCTCTTGGCCGAGGACTTCGACGAGCGCGACCCGGCGGTCAAGGCGATGATTTCACGTGCGATCACGGCCTGCCGCGCCACCGGCAAGTACATCGGCATCTGTGGGCAAGGGCCATCCGACCACCCGGACTTCGCGGACTGGCTGGCGCAGGAAGGGATCGTGTCGATCTCGCTGAACCCCGACACCGTGGTGCAGACCTGGCAGCGCCTGGCCGGGGTGAAGGTCACAGGCTGACCGAATTGCGCTATACTTGAAGGCTTTTCGCCACCTTGCCGCACCACACCTGCACCCGCAGCGACGCGCGTGGGCGGCTTCCGAACATCGGAATCCACAAGGAGATGACATGCGTCACTATGAGATCGTTCTGCTGATCCACCCGGATCAAAGCGAACAGGTTCCGGCCATGCTGGAGCGTTACAAGACCCTGATCACCGGAGCCAATGGCAAGGTGCATCGCGTGGAAGACTGGGGCCGCCGCCAGTTGGCCTACCAGATCCAAAAGCTCGCCAAGGCGCACTACCTGTGCCTGAACATCGAGTGCAGCAAGGAAACCCTGGCTGAGCTTGAGACGGGCTTCCGCTTCAACGATGCCGTCCTGCGCCACCTGACCGTGAGCAAGGAAAAGGCTGAGACCAACCCCTCGGTGATGATGAAGTCCGTCGAGCGCGATGAAGCGCGCAAGGCTTCGTCCCAGGAGGCTGCGGCCTGACCAACCAGCAGGCGTTGACGTCCGACGCACCCGCTGCCCAGCCCGGTATCAACCGGTTGAGCCTGTCGGGTGTGGTGAAGGAACGTTCGGCGCTGCGCTACACGCCCGCGGGCCTGCCCGCCGTGGATCTGGTGGTCGATCACCAGTCCGTGGTTCAGGAAGAGGGCACACCGCGCAAGGTGTCGATGGACTGCAAGGCGGTCTGCATCGGAACCCTGGCAGTGAAGGCGCAGCAGCTGGCGATGGGAGAACCGGTGGATTTCCACGGGTTCCTTGCGCCGGCCCGCAACGGACGAGGCGTGGTGTTCCACATCACCTCTCTGATGTCCCGAAAGCGGCAGAACGACACCAGCACCGAAGCCGACTGACGCGCCACCGAACCGACTATCCGAATTAAGCGAAAGAGAGCACATCATGGCACCTCCCCGCGGCAAGTTCTCCAAGGACCGCAAGCCCAAGCGCAACCAGCAGTCCCTCCTGTTCCGTCGCAAGCGTTTCTGCCGCTTCACCGTGGCTGGCGTCGAGCAGATCGACTACAAGGATGTGGACGTCCTGCGCGATTTCGTCGGCGAGAACGGCAAGATCACGCCCGCACGCCTGACCGGCACGCGTGCGTTCTTTCAGCGTCAGCTCACCACGGCCATCAAGCGTGCCCGCTTCCTGGCTCTGCTGCCGTACAGCGACCAGCACAAGGTTTGATAGGAGCCCACCATGCAAGTCATCCTGCTTGAAAAGGTGGCCAACCTCGGCAACCTCGGCGACGTGGTCCGTGTCAAGGACGGCTACGCCCGCAACTTCCTGATCCCGACCAAGCGCGCACGCCGCGCTACCGATGCGGCCATCGCCGAGTTCGAAGCCAAGCGCGCCGAGCTCGAGCGTCTGGCTGCCGAGAAGCTGGCCGCGGCACAAGCCGTGGGCGAGAAGCTCAACGGACTGCGCGTGAGCATCAGCCAAAAGGCGGGTGTGGACGGTCGTCTGTTCGGATCGGTCACCAACCATGACATCGCCGAAGCCCTCAAGGGCTCCGGCTTCGACATCGCCAAGGCGCAGGTGCGCATGCCCAACGGTCCGCTCAAGACCGTGGGTGAGTTCACCGTGTCCGTGGCGGCGCACACCGACGTGGTGGTCGACATCACCATCGTCGTGGTCGGCGAGTCGGACTGATCTCCGGACGTTCGAGCGCCTGGGCTGCAAAAGCCCGTCGCGTTCAAGAAAAGGGTCGGCACTGCCGGCCCTTTTTTCATGGCTCGGCGTCGGAATGGGGTGGAGATGAACAACCCACCGGCGCTCCACCGCTTATCCCCAGAGTTCCCCACAGGTTGCGGCATCCACCCGACCTATGATGCAGCCATGGATTCCACGCCGAATGAGTTCGACAGTTTTCCGCCGCCCAGCGCGATGCCGGCGGGTGATACCGATGTCGCCCGCCTGCGCATCCCGCCCCACTCCTATGAGGCCGAGCAAAGTGTGTTGGGGGGGCTGCTGCTGGACAACAGTACCTGGGACAAGGCCGCCGATCTGGTGACCGCGTCCGACTTTTACCGGTACGAGCACCGCGTGATCTTCCAGGCCATGGGCGACCTGATGCAGGCCAGCAAGCCGGCTGATGTGATCACGGTGCATGAGCGGTTGCAGAGCCTGGGCAAGGCCCAGGAGTGCGGCGGCATTGCGTACCTCAATGCACTGGCCCAAAGCGTGCCGAGCGCCGCCAATCTGCGCCGCTACGCAGAGATCGTGCGCGAACGCGCGGTGCTGCGCAAATTGATCGAGGCCAGCGATGAAATCGCTACGCAGGCCTTCAATCCCCAGGGCCGACAGGTCTCCACCATCCTGGACGAATCCGAAAGCCGCATCTTCAAGATTGGTGAAGAGGGCTCGCGTTCCCGCCAAGGCTTCCATGAAATGACCCACCTGCTGGTGCAGCTCATGGACCGCGTGAATGAACTCGCTGA
>JACCDK012101701.1_pt1 | contig 11794 bp, 12 predicted proteins | sample 7445871 | NCBI WGS metagenome assembly JACCDK01 (sample SAMN15323436, study PRJNA562643) | freshwater metagenome | isolation source: river surface water | place: USA:Blue River Watershed | collected 2017-08-15
CATAATATGTTGTTGATTCTTGAATTAGGGAACAAAATTACATCGACTTTTGTTCAAAAACCATAGATTATTTAGAATTAATTTAAATAAGATTAAAAAAATCAAAAAAAATGTAAATTTGTAAAAAATTAAAAAGCATGGTAACGGTAACAGAAATAGCAGCAGATAAAATCAAAGAATTGAGAAACAAGGAAGGCTTAACCGATCAATACCATATTCGTGTGGCGGTTGAGGGAGGTGGTTGCTCTGGTCTTATGTATAATTTAGATTTCTCTTCGGAGAAAAAAGAAACCGACATGGTCTTTGAAGACAAAGGCATTCAAATCATGGTAGATAAAAAATCGATTTTATACCTTGCTGGTACTGAATTAGATTTTTCTGATGGTTTAAACGGAAAAGGTTTTCAATTCAAAAATCCCAATGCCGCAAGAACATGTGGTTGTGGGGAGAGCTTTTCAATTTAAGTGGAAAGTTGAGAGTTGAGAGTTGAAAGTTGAGAGTTGAATTTTTTAGTTGATTTTTCACTTTCCACTTTCAACTTTCCACTTTCAACTCAATAAAGACAACTCCTTCCCCTCCAAAATATAAGGCTTCAAAGCTTGATATACCTTATAAATAGGTAAGCCCATCACTGTATAAAAAGAGCCTTCTAGTTTTTCGATACCTGCCATTCCAATAAAATCTTGAATACCGTAGGCTCCTGCCTTATCCATTGCAGTGCCAGATTTAACATAATGTTCAATTTCCCAATCATCTAAATCTCTGAAACTTACCCAGGCTTCATCAGCGTCTACTAAGTCAATTCCAGGACCTTGAATGGAATATCCGGTGACTACTTTATGAGTTTTACCAGCAATTAGTTTCAACATCTGAAATGCTTCTTTTTTATCTACTGGTTTGTTGAGAATTTGATGATCGACAATTACGACTGTATCTGCAGTCAAAACCAATGAATTTGGCAAAACAGCATTTATCAAAGCCTTTGCCTTTTCTTCAGCTAAATACTTAGGAACTAATTCCAAAGGCATTTGGGAATCAAAGCTTTCATCTATATCAGCCGGCAAAACTGTAAATGCAAATCCAGATGCAGATAAAATTTCTTTTCTGCGAGGAGAATTGGAGCCTAGAAAAAGTGGGTGCGAAAGCGTAAAGGTTGTTTCCATATTCAAAGTAAAAAAAAATATGACAAATATTTTATAATTAGGAAAGTTTAGACATAATTTTGCGCCACAAAAAATCAAGAATATGACTTTATTAGAATCTTTAAATTGGCGCTATGCTGCCAAAAGAATGACTGGAGCAAAAGTTTCAGCCGATAAAATAGAACATTTATTAGAAGCGATCCGATTAAGTGCTTCTGGATTTGGTTTACAACCATATCAAGTTTTTGTTATTGAAAATCCAGAATTGAAAGCAAAAATCCAACCGATTGCTTACGGACAACCTCAAGTTGTAGAATCATCACACTTATTGGTTTTTGCGGCTTGGAATGAAGTAACAGAAGAAAAAATCAATCATTTCATCAATACTGTTTCACATCAAAGAAATGTACCTGTTGAGGCACTAGGAGATTATAAAAATGCTATTGCGGGTTCATTATTACGCTTACCACAAGATGTACAAGCTACTTGGGCAGCGAAACAAGTGTATTTAGCGATGGGAACGGCCTTAACTGCTGCCGCCGAATTACGTATCGATTCCACACCTATGGAAGGATTCGTACCTGCTCAATTGGATGAATTACTAGGTTTGAAAGAAAAAGGCCTACATTCTGTATTAATGTTAGCCGTTGGAGAGCGCCACACAGAAGCTGATTTCATGACCGGCGCAGCTAAGGTTAGATATCCGAAGGAGGAGATGTTTGTTAAACTTTAGTTGAAAGTTGAAAGTGGAGAGTTGAAAGTTTTTGATTATTTTCAAATCTCAACTTTCCACTTTCAACAATCATTGCTTCGCTTTCAACCCCAATTTCTTCCCTTCTTCAATCATAAATTGCCAAGATTTTTCTAGGTCATTAGGGATAATGCCTTCAAGAATTGCCTCACGAATGGCAATTTTGATGATACCGATTTCTTTGCTTGGACCAATGTCAAAGGTTTCCATGATGATTTCACCTGTAATTACAGGCTGAAAATTGCGAATTTGATCTTTTTCTTCTACTTCCTTTAACTTCTGTTCAACGATTTCAAAATTTCGCAGATAGCGTTTTACCTTATCTCCATTTTTAGAAGTGATATCGGCTTTGCAGAGCGTCATTAATGCTTCTAAGTCGTCTCCTGCTTCAAACAATAATCGGCGCAATGCAGCATCTGAAATCTCCTCTTTTGATAAAGCAATGGGTCTTAAATGCAATCGAACGAGCTTTTGAACCAATTTCATTTTCTCGTTTAAGGGCAATTTTAATCGCTTAAAAATTCCAGGTACTTGTCGGGCACCTAGATCTTCATGACCATGAAAAGTCCAACCTTTTTGTTTGTCAAATCGTTTAGTGTCGGGCTTGGCAATATCATGCAAAATTGCTGCCCAACGCCACCAGAGGTCATCTGTATTTTTTGAAATATTGTCTAATACCTGAAGCGTATGGTAAAAATTATCTTTGTGTCCTTTTCCTTCTTCTGTATCAACACCTTTTAGTTTGGAAAATTCAGGGAAGATTTTGGACAAAATGCCTGCGGCATCTAATAACAAAAAGCCGTAAGAAGGCTTTTTGCTTAAAATTATTTTGTTCAATTCATCCGAAATCCTTTCGTAAGAAATAATGGATAATCGTTCTTTTTCAGAAATTAGAGCGTCAAAAGTTTCTGCAGAAATATCAAATCCCAATTGCGTAGCAAAACGAACAGCACGCATCATTCGAAGTGGATCGTCGGAGAAAGTAATTTTAGGATCTAGTGGTGTTCGAATAATCTTGGATTCTAAATCTTTTAACCCATCAAATGGATCGATAAATTTTCCCCAATTTGCTTTGTTCAAACAAACCGCAAAGGCATTGATGGTAAAATCTCTTCGATTTTGATCATCTTCCAAAGTACCCTCTTCTACAGTAGGTTTTCTAGAATTGTAATCATAAGATTCTTTACGAGCTCCTACAAATTCCAATTCCCAATCATCTTCAACTTTCAACATAGCCGTGCCGAAATTTTTGAAAACAGAAACGGCATGTTCAGGCAAATTGTATAATCGAGCTACTTCAATTGCCAAATCAATTCCAGAACCTAAACAAACGACATCGATGTCTTTACAAGAACGATTTAAAATTTGATCCCTCACAAATCCGCCAATCACATAACTTTCTAAAGACAAATTATCTGCTGCTTGTCCAATGATGGCAAAAATAGGATGCTGTATGATATCTACTCCTTTAATCATTATTTTCTGATGATTCTAAACTCGCCCCCTAATCCCAACTCTACAATTTTAGAAGCTTTTTGAGTTAATTTATGACCAGACTCTGGCTGCAAGACATAATCCACTTTTGTACGAATTTCGGGAACAATATCTTCTAAGGTTTTGGCAGAAGGTTCTCCAGATAGATTCACTGAAGTAGAAATTATTGCTCGCTGATAACGAAACAACAATCCTTTACAAAATTCATCTTTTACTAATCTGATGGCGATACTTCCATTTGGACCTAACACGTGTTTACTTACATTTTTCCCCTTTGGATAAATGACTGTCAAAGGATCTTCTGCAAATTCAAGCAAATCCCATGCGATGTCTGGTACTTGTTCCACGTATTCATTTAATTGTTCAATTTTGGAAATTAATACAATTAAGCCCTTATCGATTGGTCGCTGTTTAATTTCAAATAATTTTTCAATGGATTTGTCAAAACGAGCATCGCAACCCAATGCCCACAAAGTATCACTTGGGTAAATAATCACACCCCCCGATTTTAGAGATTGAATTGCGTCTTGATAAATTGCTGGATTCATGGGCACAAAGGTAAAATATAATCTTTACATTCGGAGGATAAATTGTACCTTTGCATTTTATTTTGAGAATTTAAGAGTATGTTGGATATTCAAAAAGAATTATCGTCTGTCATTCGCGCTGGATTGAAAGAATTGTTTTCAATTTCAGTTGAAGAAATCACTTTACAAGAAACTAAAAAAGAATTTGAAGGACAATACACTTTGGTTGTATTTCCATTTACTAAGGAGGCAAAATTGGCTCCGCCCCTAATTGCGCAGCAATTAGGAGATTATTTGGTCAAAAATTCAACAATCGTTTCTGCTATTCAAATCGTTCAGGGTTTTTTAAACATCAGTTTAACGAATGAGGTTTGGGTCAAAGTTTTAAAACAAATTCATGTTAAAACTGATTTTACTTTAGCTCCAAAAAATGAAAAAGTATTAATTGAATATAGTTCTCCCAATACCAACAAACCACTACATTTAGGTCATTTAAGAAACAATTTTTTAGGTTATTCAGTAGCACAAATTTTAAAAGCTGCAGGATATGATGTAGTTAAAACCAATTTGGTTAATGATAGAGGAATCCACATTTGTAAGTCCATGTTGGCATATCAACTTTTTGGAAATGGTGAAACACCAGAAAGCAGTCAATTAAAAGGGGACCATTTAGTTGGTAAATATTATGTTGCTTTTGATAAAGCTTATAAATTAGAAATTGATGAATTAGTTTCTAAAGGCATGGAAGCCGAACAAGCTAAAAAAGAAGCCCCTATTCTTGTAAAAGCACAAGAAATGTTATTCGCTTGGGAACAAGGAGATGCAGAAGTAGTAGCCTTATGGAATAAAATGAATGATTGGGTTTTTGCTGGATTTGCAGAATCCTATCAGGTAATGGGAGTTGATTTCGACAAAACTTATCGTGAATCAAATACCTACTTATTAGGAAAAGAATTAGTAAATGAAGGATTAAAAAGTGGTGTTTTTTTTCAAAAAGAAGATGGATCCATCTGGATTGATTTAGCAGAAGAAGGTTTAGATCAGAAACTTGTCTTGCGAAAAGATGGCACTTCGGTATACATCACACAAGACATGGGAACAGCCCAGTTGAAATATGAAGATTTTAAGGCAAATCAATCTGTTTACGTAGTAGGAAATGAGCAAGACTATCACTTTGAAGTATTGTTTCACATATTAAAGAAACTAAACAAACCTTTTTCAACAGGAAATTACCATTTATCGTATGGAATGGTTGATTTACCAAGTGGTAAAATGAAGTCGAGAGAAGGAACGGTAGTTGATGCAGATGATTTGATGTCGGAAATGATTCAAACTGCAAAAGAAAGAACTTTAGAATTAGGCAAAATTGAAGGATTTTCGGAAGAGGAATCAGCTGAATTATTCCACAATTTAGGATTAGGAGCCTTGAAATACTTTTTATTAAAAGTTGATCCCAAAAAACGTATGTTGTTTAATCCTGAAGAATCCATTGATTTCCAAGGAAACACAGGACCTTTTATTCAATATACGCATGCACGTATTTGCTCTATTCAACGTAAAGCCGTTGAAAAAGGGATTGAATTGAAGGCTGTTACAGGAGATGAGTCCATTGAATCTTGTGAGCAAGAATTGATTTACTTATTAAATGAATACGAGAATACTATTGAAGATTCGGCAAAGAATTTTGCTCCTTCTGTAATTGCTAATTATGCATATGATGTAGCTAAGCAGTTTAATAAATTTTACAATGAATTAAGTATTTTAAACGAAGAAGAACCAAAAAAGAAAAATTTTCGTTTAATATTGGCAGACCAAACAAGGAAGACCTTACAGCATTCCATTTCATTATTAGGAATCAAGGCTCCAGAAAGGATGTAAAATGAAAAAAATCATTATTGTTTTATCACTCTTACTCATTACAACTATGTTATTAAACTTTATGAAAATTGGATCTATTTTAACTGCATTGGCAGTTCCTTTCAACCAAAAAACCATTGTTGAAAGACCCGCATCAAGTACCGTAGAGTCACAAAAAACGGTTCATCAATTCAAAATGAAAGGAATTGATGGTAAAGAGATTGATTTAGCACAATTTAAAGGCAAGAAAATCATCATTCTGAACACAGCTTCTAAATGTGGATTCACTCCTCAATATGCAGATTGGGAAAAGTTCCATAAAGAAAATCCACAATATGTTATTTTAGGATTCCCTGCTAATGAATTTGGTTCACAAGAGCCAGGAAGTAATGAAGAAATTGCAAGTTTCTGCACGAAGAATTATGGCGTTTCTTTTCAAATGATGGAGAAAGTTGTGGTTAAAGGAGATGGAAAATGTACTCTTTATAAGTGGTTAACCGACAAAAATCAAAACGGTTGGAATGATAAAGAACCATCTTGGAATTTCTGTAAATATTTAATCAATGAAAAAGGAGAATTGACTCACTTTTTCGCATCAGGAGTAAAACCAAGTAGTCCAGAATTTTTACAAGCATTAAACAAATAAAATGAATAGATGGGTTGAGGCTGCAAGGCCAAGAACTTTACCTCTTGCTGTTGCTAGTATTTTACTTGGAAATTTAATTGCTCTCGCCGATGGGCACTTTTCCATTACGATTGCAGCCTTAGCCATCTTTACTACCCTTTTCCTTCAAATACTTTCCAATTTCGCAAATGATTTGGGAGATACGTTGAATGGAATTGACACACAACAAAGAACAGTTGCTCAACGAACTGTTCAAACAGGAAAAATCAGTATTCCTGAAATGAAAAAAGCAGTAATACTTTTCAGTATTTTGTCGTTTGCATCAGGTATATACTTGATTTACTTAGGATTAAGAGATTCAACCTATCAAGATTTTGTCATTTTTCTCTTATTAGGATTACTTGCGATTGCTGCTTCAATCACCTATACAATCGGTAAAAAACCTTATGGCTATATTGGTCTTGGGGATTTATCCGTATTTCTCTTTTTTGGTTTGGTAGGTACTTGTGGCTCTTATTACTTACAAACAAAAGTGTTTGATTATTCGGTTTTATTACCTGCAAGCACTTCTGGATTTTTATCTGTTGCTGTCTTAAACTTAAATAATTTGAGAGATATTGACAATGATAAAATCAATGGAAAATATTCTGTACCTGTAAGAATAGGAAAGACAAAAGGATTTATATATCAAAAATCATTGTACATATTAGCAATTTTGTGTTCAATTTTATTTGTAGCTATTCAGACTAATCAAGATCTTTTTGGATGGTCGGCATTTCTAGTAGGAACCGTTCCAATTCTATTCATTTACAAGAATCTGAGTCATAAAATGGATTCCGCAAGCATTGATCCATATTTAAAAAAAACAGCCTTAGGTACACTTTGGTTTATTATCCTTTTGGGAATCGCCCTACAAATTTTTAAACTTGCATAAAAAATCAACCATATGAATTGTAAAAAGTTTTTTTCAATAGTAGCATTGTGTGGCTTTTCATTTGCTGCATTCGCACAGGAAGTCAATCACATGGAATTGGGTCTTACCCAAAACAAATCTGGCAATTATGCAGACGCCTTGCGCAATTTCAGCTTAGCCATTGAAAAAAATGCAGCTAACCCTGAACCTGAAGCTTTTTACAACAGAGGATTTGCTAAATACAATTTAAAAGATTTTTCAGGTGCAATTGCCGATTTCGATAAAGCAATTGAATTAAAGCCAACCTATTTTGAAGCTTTTATTGCACGCGGACAAAGCTACAGCAAGAAGGATAATCATAAAATTGCCATTCAAGATTACAACGAAGCAATCCGATTAAATCCATTGGAAGGCACAGCCTATTTCAGTAGAGGAATTTCAAAAACTAAATTAGAAAATTATAGAGGTGGATTATCGGACTTCAACAAATCGCTTGAAATCAATCCAGATTATGCCCCTAGTTATGCTTCACGTGGCGACTGCAAAATCCAATTAGGTGATTTCAAAGGTGCTTTAGAAGATTTTAATAAAGCGATTGAAATTAGTCCAAAAAGAGCTGGTTATTTATCTGGTAGAGCTTTTAGCAAAATGAAATTGGCGGATTATGCAGGTGCCATTAAAGATTATAATGAATCGATTAAACTGAGTCCAGATGACGCAAATGATTGGTATTATTTAGGGTTTTGCAAAACTCAATTGGAAAATTTCAGAGGAGAGAATGGTGAAAAAGGTGCTTTAGAAGATTTTAGCAAATCTTTAGAAATAGATCCAAATAAAGTAGCAGCTTTATACGGAAGAGGATTTGTAAAGTCAAAATTAGGCGATCACAGAGGAGCAATTGAAGATTTTTCAAAAGCGGCAGATGCAGGTAATTTAGAAAATGTCAAATTAGTTTATACTGGAAAAATTTCTAAAATCCAATTAGATGAATTGAGAAATGGCATTTTAGATAAAACCAAAATGTCTGAATTTTCAACAGAAAAATCAGAAGTCTATTTTAATCGTGGAATTGCAAAAGCAAAATCTGGAGATTCTAAACAAGCGATTGAAGATTTCAATAAGGCCATTTCTTTAAACCCCGTACTTGCAGAAGCATTTTTCATGCGTGCAATTGCCAAATCAAATCTTGGTGAGCAAAGAGCTGCAGTACAGGATTGTAACAATGCCATTTTCTTACAAAGCAAATACGCAGAAGCATATTTCTTACGAGGCATTCTTAAAATCACCCTTTCGGACGATTCAGGATGTGCAGATTTAAGCAAATCTGGAGAATTGGGATATAGTGGAGCTTATAATGTGATTAAAGAGGTTTGTAATTAATCGCGGAGCGATTAAAGTGATCGAGTGATCACTAGATCACTTAGTTACTCAAATCTAAGATGCTTCACTGACTCTCCCGAATTGGCTAATTCAAGCAATGAATCAATTCCAATTTGAAGATGAAGATCTACATAATTGGTTGTAACCTTTTTGTCAGACTCTTCCGTTTTGACGCCATCTGGAGTCATTGGATTATCCGAAACCAATAACAAGGCGCCTCTTGGTATTTTATTGACAAAACCAACAGTAAAGATAGTTGCAGTTTCCATGTCTATTCCCATGGCACGGATATCGGTTAAGTATTGCTTGAAATTCTCATCATGTTCCCAAACTCGACGATTGGTTGTATAAATCAATCCCGTCCAGTAATCCAATTCATGTTTTTTAATCATAGAAGAAACAGAGCGTTGAAGTCGGAATGATGGTAAAGCGGGAATTTCTTTGGGAATGTATTCATCAGAAGTTCCTTCTCCTCTTACTGCAGCAATAGGTAAAATTAAATCGCCTAATGCTAAATGCTTTTTCAATCCCCCACATTTCCCCAAAAACAATACCGCTTTTGGTTCAATGGCAGACAAAATATCCATTACGGTAGCTGCCATGGGTGAACCCATTCCAAAATTAATGATGGTAATGTTTTCAAATGTGGCTGTTTGCATAGGCCTCTCCTGCCCCATGATCTCTACACCAAATTTATTGGCGAACATTTCTACATAATTTTTAAAATTGGTCAGTAAAATATATTTTCCAAAACGATCTAATGGAGTACCCGTATAACGTGGTAACCAATTATTCACAATTTCTTCTTTAGTTTTCATGTATTTTTAGTTTGAGATAAGTGTAAAAGTAAGTATTTTAGGGATTGAATCCATTATGACAACCGACGCAGCGCTCACTCTAAATTTCCCTCCTTTTCCTTACAAGTTACAAAAATTGGAAGGCAAACTAATGATTTATGATGAGGTATGCAAAAAATACAGGGTTTTGAGTCCAGAGGAATGGGTTCGACAACATTGTTTGCATTACTTGATCCATGATTTAAATTACCCGAGTGCTTTAATTAAATTGGAAAACACTTTTAAAGTCAGTCAATTAAATCGAAGAAGCGACATCTGTATTTATGATCGTCAAGGTAATTTGTATTTAATGGTTGAATGCAAGGCGGCACATGTCCCAATTGATTCATCTGTGATTTCACAAATTAGTCAATACCAATCCGTTTTAAAGTCCAAGTATTGGGCCATTACGAATGGGTTAATGCATCAAATTTTTGAACTTGACGCACAAAACAAACTTATTAACACAAGCAATCAATTTCCCACATTTCTATGAAAAAGGTATTTATTATTCTTAGTATTCAATTAATGACTGTTTTTGCCTTTGGGCAAAAACAAAAAACGACAACTGTTCTTTCTCGTCCCAAATTGATTGTGGGAATTGTGGTGGATCAAATGCGTCATGATTATTTGCAAAAATTTTACAATCGGTATGGCGAGGGTGGATTTAAACGCATGATGAACCAAGGGGTAAATTGCTCTAATAATCATTATAGTTATGCTCCTACAGTTACTGCAGCAGGACATGCAAGTATATACACAGGCACTACACCAGCAGTACATGGAATTGTTGGAAACGATTGGACGGATGTACTTACAGGCAAAAAAATGTATTGTGTAGACGATTCAACCGTGCAAACGGTTGGTACAACAGGCAAAACAGGAGTTATGTCGCCTAAAAACCTTTGGACAAGTACTATTACCGACCAAATGCGAATGGCTCAAAATTTCAGAAATAAAACGATTGCCATTGCCTTAAAAGATCGTGGAGCTATTTTACCTGGAGGACACACAGCCAATGGTGCCTATTGGTATGATTCTAAGGAAGGGAATTGGATCACCTCAACATTTTACATGAAAGATTTACCTAATTGGGTGAATTCGTTTAATGCGGAAAAACAAGCTGCTAGTTTGACCAAAAATGGCTGGAATACCTTATACCCTATTCAGACCTATGTTCAAAGTGCAGAAGATGAAAGTCCATATGAAGGAAAAATTTCGGGCGAGAAAACTACTAGTTTCCCCCATTCATTTTCGACAGGAAATGCTTTAGAAAGCATTCGTACAAGTCCATTTGGCAATACAATCACCAAAAATTTTGCAATCCGTTCGATAGATGAAGAAAAACTAGGACAAAGTCAAGCAACTGATTTTCTTGCAATCAGTTTCTCTTCTCCAGATTATGTTGGACACACTTTTGGACCACAATCAATCGAATTAGAAGATACCTATTTACGATTAGACCGAGATATAGAGGACCTATTAAACCATTTAGATCAAAAAGTAGGAAAAGGAAATTATTTAGTGTTTTTAACTGCCGACCATGCCGTTGCAGAAACTCCTGGGTATATTAATTCGAAGAAAATGCCTGGTGGGGTTTTTGATAGAATTAAAGCGATGAATGAAATTAAAAATTCGTTAAAATTGTCAGTTGGCACAGGTGATTTAATTATTGGAGAGGAAAACTCTCAATTGTATTTGGATCAAAAAGTAATGGAGAGTCTTAAATTATCAAGAGAAAAGGTTTTTGAAACCATTGAAAAAACCTTATTTAAAATGGAAGGATTTTCAAGATTAATTGACTTAAAAAATATCCAAAACACAACGATAATTGACTTATATAAAGATATGATCACAAATGGATATCATCCTGCAAGAAGTGGTGATTTCATGATCTTATTGAAACCACAATGGTTTATAGGTTATAAAACAGGAACTACTCATAGTACCTTATATGCTTATGATACTCATGTACCCCTCTTATTTTATGGTTGGAATTTGTCAGCAAAGGAAATAAGTACAAAAACAAACATTAACGATATAGCTCCAACACTTGCAAATTTGTTAAAGTGTAATGAGCCAAGCGGTACAACTGGACAAATAATTAAACTTAAATAATAGAATTATTTCAATAAATAATTCGTAATTTTATCCATTAATTATAATTAAACCAAGATTTAATCAAAAAGCCACATGAAAATAGCTGTAGTTGGAACTGGGTATGTTGGATTAGTAACAGGAACATGTTTTGCAGAGACTGGTAATCAAG
>JACCDK010334039.1_pt1 | contig 11792 bp, 10 predicted proteins | sample 7445871 | NCBI WGS metagenome assembly JACCDK01 (sample SAMN15323436, study PRJNA562643) | freshwater metagenome | isolation source: river surface water | place: USA:Blue River Watershed | collected 2017-08-15
TGATTCTATACTGACTCAAATCTATGGTAGAACCGGTGGGATTATAAATCTCCAATGCCTTGTTATTTCTTGAACCTTCAACGTACTCAGAAATAAAAAGTTCATCGCACTGAGACCAAGCATTTAATGCAGCCCCAACAGTTAAGCAAATCAAAAAGAACTTCTTCATAATCTGTACAAAATTCAGAAAAAAAAGCCATTATTGAACAACTCAAGCCATTAATTTAACGTACGATTAATTAAATCTTAACAAAATCCCCCGCTTTCTAATAATTTTTCCATTAAAATTGCGAAAATTATATCATGGGTGTTTATTTTTCTATCTTATCAACTCCTAGCCATTCCACACCCAAAAGACCCAAGAAATTAGGATTTAAATACGTTTTCATCGCTCTTGCGTTGTTATTGGCATCGTCCTGCAAAAGCAGTAAACCCCTCCAATTTTCATCCGGTCAGAATATTTCCGTTCATTCCGATTCTATAGTAACCTATCACAAAATGTATATATCGGATTTCTTTCACGATATGTATATTTCGGATTTCATAAAACCCTACCACGACAGCCTATACGCCAAAATGTCTAGGCCCATCGTAACCCTGGATACCCTTTTTAGCAATCAATATACCACAGGAAATTTAGGAAATCTCACGGCAGATTATATGCTCTCACAGGGCAACAAATACTTAAATACCAAACCTCTACATTCGGCTTCCCTTCCTAATAGCAGTCCCCAGTATTGCGATTTTGCCGTTTTAAACAACGGAAGTCTTAGAAATAGCCTTTCTCCGGGCAATATTTCTTTGGGAGATATTTTCGAAGCTATGCCATACGAAAACATTTTGGTAATTATCCAACTTACCGGTGCACAAACCGACAGCCTGTTTCAACATATCGCAATAAAAAATGGGGCTTATTTAGCCAATGCCACTTGCACAATAAACAACTACAAAGCAGAAAACATTCAAATCAATGGCAGCAGATTCGATTCAAGAAAATCGTACATAGTAGCGATCAACGACTACATGGCGGTAGGTGGAGATGGATACATCATTTGTAAGCAGGCAAAATATTTTTGGAATACGGGAATCACTGTTAGGGAAGCCTTGATTCAGGGGCTGCAAAACGAGTATGAGACCAACAAAAATATCCTTCCACGTTCTCAACCAAGAATCAAATTAATGCAACCCAGCAACGCAAGGCATTAACCACGCAAAAACATGAAAACCAGTCGCAGAAAGTTCTTAAAATCAACCTCCGCTGCCGCAATTTCGGCATTGGTAATACCCGATTTGCTTACAGCCTCAACCCTTAATACTCTCAACCATCCTGCCAAAAAATCCATCACCATTTTACATACCAACGATTTTCATTCTCGAATAGAATCTTTTCCTGCCAACCACAAATTGTCGGGACAAGGTGGCATAATGAATATTTACAACCTGCTAAAAATCCATAAAGACGAAAACACCTTGCTATTGGATTGCGGCGATGTTTTTCAAGGAACCCCATATTTCAATATTTTCCAAGGTAAGGTAGAATACGAGTGGATGAATATTGCCGGTTATAAAGCCACAACCTTGGGCAATCACGAATTCGATTTAGGCATACAACATTTAGCCGATACATTCCGAAAGTACGCCAACTTTGATCTTCTCAATTGCAATTACAACCTAACCGAAACTCCATTACAAGATTTAGTTAAACCCTACGAAATTTATACCGTTAACCATTTAAAAATAGGGGTAATTGGCGTTGGATTGGACTTAACAGATCTTGTTACTGAAAAAAATCGAGCAGGCATCGTGTATCAAGACCCAATAGCGAAAGTTCAATACTGGGCTGATTATTTAAAACAGAAAAAACGATGCAGTGCTGTGGTTGTAATTAGTCACTTGGGATACCAATACAATACTACCAAAATAGACGATTTAAAATTAGCAGCCGCTACCAGCAACATAGATGTGATTTTAGGAGGTCATACACATACGTACTTGACCGAACCCAATAAAATCAACAATAAAATTGGCAAACCGGTAATTGTAAACCAAGCCCACTGGGCAGGATTGGTCTTGGGTAAAATTGATTTATCCGTCTAATTACCACTTCAAATTCATACCCAATCTCCTTTTACCAACAATTGGTCGTAGTTTTGCTTCGATGCAGGCAGAAAACGAAGAACTATTAGACAACGAAGACGGCTTATTTGAACATTACCATTTTATCGCAGACCCCGGACAGGAGCCGATGCGCATAGACAAATGGTTAATGCACAAAGTTGCCAATGCATCAAGAACCAAAGTACAAGCAGCTATTGAAGCGGGCTGCGTGGTGGTTGATAATAAAACCATCAAATCCAATTATAAAATTAAAGCAGGAGATAATGTACGGGTACTTATGCCCGAAGCTCCAAGAGATACTACCGTTTATCCTGAAAACATTCCGCTAAATATCGTTTACGAGGATAACGACTTGCTGGTAATCAATAAACCTGCAGGAATGGTGGTCCATCCAGGCTACAACAATTACAGCGGCACCCTAGTAAATGCTTTGGTCTATCATTTCGGCGAACTTCCACAAACTAATCGAGCCCATCGACCTGGTTTGGTGCATCGAATCGACAAAGACACATCGGGATTGTTAGTAATCGGAAAAACTGAATTCGCCTTAAGTCATTTGTCGAAACAGTTTTTTGAACACAGCATCCACCGTCGTTATTGGGCTCTGGTTTGGGGGGAGCCTAATCCGGAAAATGGCACTTACACCACCTACTTAGCTCGAGACCCATCCGATAGAAGAAAATCCAAGAACTACCACCAACCCGATGACGGTAAAATTGCGATTTCCCATTACAAAACATTGGAAAACTTCTACTTCAGCACCCTGGTTGAATGCGAATTGGAAACTGGAAGAACCCACCAAATTAGAGCGCATTTCTCGGGCCATGGACATCCTTTATTTTCAGACGAATTGTACGGAGGCCACGAAGTACGCAAAGGTTCCGCGTTGCCCAAATTCAAACAATTTATAGAGAATTGTTTCACCATGATGCCCAGACAAGCTCTGCATGCTAAAGAGCTAGGATTTATTCACCCTACCACAGGAAAACAAATGATGTTCACCTCCGATTTACCGGAAGATTTTCATCAGCTATTGCAAAAGATTAGAAATTATACTACCCTGCCGTAGTAAATTTCTAGGAAAAACACTGGAATTTATTCGTACTTGATGGTAATGGTGGAAGTACGAGGTACGGCCTGACAGGTAAGCACATATCCCTGTGCAATTTCCGAATCGCTCAAACCTTCGCGTTCCAACATATGCAACTTGCCCGAAAGCACTTTGGCTCTGCACGTTGTGCAAACACCTACCGTACAAGAATACGGAGGATCAATGCCTTGTTTCATCGCAGCATTTAACACCGTAGTGTTTTGATCGCAAGTGATAGTATGCGTTTTTCCGTATACGGTTAACGTAATTTCCGCGGTTCCTGTAAAATCTGTCTCTTGGTTGGGCTTAGAATCGCTGCTGGATGAAGTTGGAGCCGTAAAATATTCCGTATGGACTTTATCGCCGGAAACGCCCAATTGCTGCAATCCATTCTTCACCACATCCATCATACCCGATGGTCCACAAATGAAATATTGGTAGGTATCAAAAGGACCGCCTATTTTAGATTTCACGATCGATGAAACCTTATCGGTGGTTAGTAACCCCTTCAATCCAAACCAAGTCAATGGAGCTGAATCATAATTGTGCATTACCTTAAATCGGCCGCTCCACGTTTTTTCCATTTCCACCAAGGCAGTTTTGAAAATCACCGCGTCTGGATTCCGATTGGCATAAACCAAGGTTACCTGACTATTGGGTTCGTGATTTAGGACCGCTTTCGCAATACCCATCAATGGAGTAATTCCGCTACCCCCACCAAATAAAACGTAATGAGTGGACCGGCTGGAATCCGGAGTCATCGTAAACTTACCCATGGGAGGCATTACCTGTATTTCAGATCCCACAGAGAGGGCATCGTTCATGTAATTACTCATCTTTCCCCCCTCAACGCGTTTTACCGTAACCGCAGGATCGGCATCAACGCCGCTGTACGTGCACAAAGAATAACTTCGACGAACCTTTTCTCCACCAATCAATGTTTCGAACGTAAAATACTGACCAGGGGTATACGAGAATTTTTCGGACAAATCCGAAGGTATATCAAAATAAAATGTAGTTGCATCGGCCGTTTCTTTAACGACATTTTTCACTTTTAGGGTATAAAAACCTTCACTCATAATAATTGTGCAAATTTACGTCTTGTAATACCAATTAGAACAACTCAGTGCGCTATTTGTGTTGAATGCTTCAATTTTATTACATCAAGCGTTGGTAGGCGCGCCACCAGCGATCCGGCATCTCGTCTGCGCAAACCATTTCGTAATCCCTGTAAGAACAACCGATAAAAAGGTTTAACTCCTCGTACGGATGGGGAATGAGCATCCACCAGCGATTGCTTTTACTGCTTTTGTAAAATACAATTTCATGCCCTGTACTGCTCAGTCGATTCCTGTATACCACAAAATCACTCGAATCAATCACCGGATGATCGTGATATCTACTTACCCAACCGTCCACAAAATACCAAATCATTTGAGCCAATAGCAAGGATGAAACTTCATCTCCTGAACTCAATTTCATACCATAAAAAAACGCAGACGATAATTTATTGGAAACTCCCGCATACCGAGCAATTCTAACGGCTTCCTCGGCATACAATCCATTCGGGCTCTTCAAAACCGAACCCGGAAATTCGCTGTAACGAACCGCACTCATATCAAACTGCAACAAATGTGCACTTCGTAAGATGGGTTCTGTCTCCTCTATCCTATCTCTAACTTCGCCCAATCTATGATTTTCGAAATACATCTTCTCCAACATGGTGGCCGTTTCCTCAGAAATAAAATAGGCTTGGGTAGCTAGAAAATCGATATTAAACAAATTCGATGGTTGATCCACCAGTATCTGTCGTAATGCCGTTGTTTCGTCAAAATCAACCCCCGGCGTTACTTGTACTATTTCCACGGCTTCATTGGATTGTCTATACGCTTTGTAATGTCCGTAAGTATAACTGCTATTGCCTCCAACCACCATCGTTGTTACACCCATCGACAATAATTCGCCCAAGGCTTCACTCAAGGCAAACTGCCTGTTTTTTTCTTCTTCGGCCAGAACCAAATTGCCTAAATCTGCAATTTCCAAAGCTCCAAATCTCCACATCAATCCATACAACTGCCTTCTTACTTCATCGGCTTCCTCCCCTATTCCAAGTATAGCCAACTTTACTTTTTTTAATTTCGGGAACGATTTGCCGTGAACCTGAATCCTGCCACCAACGTATTGTTTTTGATCTCGGAAAGGCGCCCAAACACGCTCATCCACAGGGGTAAAAAAAGCATCCAGCATAACCAGTGCAAAATCGCACGATTAACTACCGGAAACAAATCAAACAATCCACATGGCTAATTTTGTAGAAACTACCGAAGCGGCAACAACATTTCAGCAAAATCATACGCACAAAAGACCCCCAAGGCATTGCCATCTAAATTTGAATGCAACAAAGTAGGTTCCGCAAATGGATTGCCATCATCGGAAAATTGAGACCGAAAATAATCCTGATAAGGTTGATCAAAAATCCATGCAACAAGATACAAATCCTCAACTTTCCCTGTAGCTCCACTACCCGTCATATCCCACGTAAAACCTCTGTCTATAAACTGCAATGGTTCATTCCCTTGTTTTTGCAAGGAATAACCTGGATCTGCCCATGTTCTCCCTTCATAAAAAAACATCCCTTCCAAAAAACTAAACATAGGTTGGTAATAATAGCCCGCCACTGCTCCTTGATTTTCCAACGTTAGATTCCATCGAAATACTTGTTCTCCAAATTGGTTCGTATCGCCCTTGAAACTCCAACTATTCACCTTCCAATCCAATGCTAGCGTGGCCGGAGGCACAGTGCAAAATGCTTTTATCTGTTCCCCCGTAGGCATCACCACCAACAGTCTGTATTTATGTGCATGCTGAATTTTATACGCAAACGAATCTACGGCATATACACTGTCCTGCGCCCTCCAAGCGAGTAAAATAGAATCGCCATCCGTAACATCCAGAATACTTACTCGAGCCAATTTTTCATATTCCGTCTTGGGCTCATACAACCCGAAATAAGGTTGTGTATAGGCTATTTGCACCTTAACCAAAGAATCCTTCGGAGAGATATAACTTACAACCACCGGTTTTTTTATAAAGGCCGGAGGATCTACGGTTGCATCCATTTCGCAACTGCTAATAGTTACCGTCAAGAACAAAAAAACACCCAGAATCCAAAAGAATCGTTTCATCATTTTCCAAATTTAAATGAATAAGTTACTGTAGGAATTATCGGAAATAAAGTTACCTTTTTCAATACCCTTGTAGTGAAATCAGGACTGCTACCGCCATAATAAAAGAACGGATTAGCCCGATTATAGGCATTATAACAACTCAGTTCCCATGTTTCTCTCCCTCTTCGTTTATCCTTACTAAATTGCAAACCCACATCCAATCGATGGTAGGGTTCCATCCTAAACGAATTTCGCGCCCCGTAGTCCAAGGTAGTATTGCCAGAACTGCCCCAAACATCCCAAACTTGAGGATACCCTTGAGGATACATTCCATTTATAGGCACCACCGCTTGCGGCAAGGTAATAGCATTCCCTGATCCATACACCCAAGTTGCTGAAATCGTCAAATATTTACTCAATTTATAAATTCCTACGATGCTTACGTCGTGCCTGCGATCATACTTGGCATAATACTTCTTCCCACCATTCACCGAATCAAATTGCAACTCCGTCCAGCTCAACGTATACCCCACCCAACCACTGAATTTACCTACCTTTTTTTGAACAAACAACTCCATCCCTTTGCTCCATCCTTTTCCAGCCGTTACCTGAGACTCCCAAGCTTTCTTGTTCACAGGTACCGATGGGTCGAAAAAATCATCTTGAAGAATGAACGATGCCCCCTCTTTGTAGGTGATAATATCGGTTAATACTTTGTAATATCCTTCCAAACTAACGCTAAAGCCCTGTTTATAATCTTTTGCAATTCCAATAGCCACCTGTTCGCTTTTCATGGGACCTACATTGGATGTGGCCGGAATCCATAAATCCGTAGGCAAACCCATCCCCGTATTACTAAGCAGATGGATGTATTGCCACATGGTAGCAGCACTGGTCTTAATCGCTAAATCTTTTTTGATTTGATACCCAGCCGAAAATCTCGTCTCCGGTTTTACCCAATTTTTCCCTTCCACGTGGTAATGCGAAATACGCAAACCGGGATACAAATTCCACCTACCATATTTGATCTGATCCTCTATATACAAACCGTTTTCAAAGGATTGTATGGTCTCCGATTTACGATTTACCGGACTGTTAGGTCCTAATTTTAATACCGTTGCCGATGGCTGAAATCGATGATTGATGGCCGAAACCCCATACCTAACTTTATGCTTGTTACTGGGAGCCCAATCCACATCGTACTTCAATCCATAATCGTCAATGATACTTTGATATTTTAACAAAAACTCCGGAGAATTGCGCTCTTTTATATTAACTTCTATGTTTAAATCGTAGTGACTATAAATGGCAGACAAATTCGCAAACGTCCGTTTATTGAATTGGTGATTCCATCGAGTAGTTAACGTACGATTTCCCCACCCAAAATTAGTTTTTAACGATTGCCCATTCTGTTTGTCCGAAAAATAAAATTTATCCCTCCCGAAATACCCTGAAACATAAATTTTATCCTTATCACTAAGTATATAATTTGCCTTGGCATTTAAATCATAAAAGTAATAACCCGCATTGCTGCCATTGGTGGCTGCCATTATCAAAGGTTGAGCCAGAATATCGGCATAAGTTCTTCTACCCGAAACCATAAATGAACTTTTATTTTTTTTGATGGGACCCTCAATGAGTGCCCTAGAACTTATCAAACCAATGCCGAATTCTCCGCTGTACTTATTCAAGTTTCCTTCTTTCATGTTCATCTCTATCACGCTGGATAGTCTGCCCCCATACCGAGCTGGAAACCCACCTTTAACTAACTCAACGCTGCGTAAAGCATCCCCGTTGAACAAAGAAAAAAATCCAAATAAATGATTGGCATTGTAAACAGTAGCCTCGTCCAAAATTATCAAATTCTGATCAGGTCCTCCACCGCGAACATAAATTCCACTTTGCCCCTCACCCCCTTTTTGTACACCTGGTAACAATTGGATTACTTTGAGTACGTCTTTCTCTCCCAACAATGCCGGGATATCCTTTATCTGCTGAACGGGAATATCTATTTTACTCATTTCCGCTTTATCGGCTATGGTACTTTTTCTTACCGAAATTTCAACCACCTCCATTTTCTCAACCACCAATAAATCCACGTTGTATGCGATATCTTTATCACCAAAAACAACAATACTATCTGCTACAAACCCGGCCGACTGAAAATAAACTACACTCTTTACATTATTTGGGATTTGAAACGTGTAAAACCCGTAATTGTTGCTCGTTGTTTTCTCCTTTTCTGTCCCAATAGAAACACCTCCCAACATTTCACCACTACCTTTTTCCCGAATGTAACCACTGATAGAAAATGATTGAGCCTGAATTGTTACGCTCAAAAATCCACATAAAACAAAGAATATTACCTTTTGAAAATTGGACAACCTGAAATTAAAAACCGCCTTCATGCACATTAATAACTTAAAACCGTTGGATATATTATAAAACAGAGGTTACAACAAAAACATCCATTACCCCCAATAAATCTATCAGAAAAAATATGTGTAAAACGCAAAAACTACCCTAAATAGCTACAGGAGCTTTAATCGCCGGCCAAGGATCGTAGTTTTCTAACGTAAAATCATCAAACGTGAATTGAAACAAGTCCTTAATTGTCGGGTTTAATTTCATCGTTGGATAAGGTTTGGGAACGCGAGATAATTGCAGATTTACCTGCTCCAAATGATTCGAGTAAATATGAGCATCGCCGAAAGTATGCACAAAATCCCCCGGCTGCAAGCCACAAACTTGAGCCATCATCATGGTTAATAAAGCGTAACTAGCAATGTTGAATGGAACACCTAAAAACAAATCAGCACTCCGCTGATACAATTGGCAACTCAACTTTCCATTGGCAACGTAAAATTGAAACATGGTATGACAAGGCATCAACGCCATTTGATGAATTTCACCAACATTCCACGCATTAACCAATATCCTTCGACTATCCGGTGAATTTTTAATTAAATCCAAAGCCTCTTGAATTTGATCGATTACTCTACCGTCTTTCGCCTCCCAGCTTCGCCACTGTTTTCCATATACGGGACCCAATTCACCCTGTTCATCGGCCCATTCGTCCCAAATAGAAACGCCATTTTTTTTCAAGTACTCTATGTTCGTTTCGCCTTTTAAAAACCACAACAATTCGTGAATAATGCTTTTTAAATGCACTTTTTTACTCGTGATCAATGGAAATCCCTGCTGCAAATCAAACCGCAACTGCCCTCCAAAAACACTAATCGTTCCCGTGCCCGTTCTATCGGTCTTATGTGTTCCGTGCTTTAACACATGCTTCAAAAAATCCTCGTAAACAAAAGGGTTGTGATCCATGGAATTGATTATTCAATATTACTACCCATTGGCCTCCTTTCAAAGTCATAATCAAAATTTTAAATACACCAACTCCCCATTTATAACTAGCCATACCTTATGTGCTTTTTTCAAAAAACTACCAACCCTTGCAAACAAAAAAACTCGTAAGTTTGTACCCTCATTAATCATGGCTGAAATTGTACGATTACCCAAGATGAGCGACACCATGACCGAAGGTGTCATTGTGAAGTGGAATTATAAAGTTGGCGACAGTGTTAAAAGCGGCGATATATTGGCCGAAGTAGAAACCGATAAAGCCACTATGGACATGGAAGTTTACGCCAAAGGCACCCTGCTGCATTTAGCCGTTGCCGAAGGCGAAGCAACTCCAGTAGACAGCATAATTGCTATAGTTGGTGCTCAGGGCGAAGATTTTCAATCGCTACTCAGCGGCGGAAATCCACCAGCCAAAGCAGCAGATCAAGTTGCAGAAACGCAACCTGCTCCAGTAGCTTCTTCCCCAAATCCAACAACTCCAGTGGCTACCCCAAGTGCCAACAATGCTAACTCCGATAGACTGAAAGCTTCGCCCCTAGCAAAAAAGCTAGCCGAAGAAAAAGGTATAAATATCCAAGAAATTGAAGGGTCTGGCGAAAACGGAAGAATTGTAAAAAAAGACATCGAAAACTATTCACCTCAGGCCACCAACAGCAATACTGCAACTAACTCCGTAGCAGGCGTTGAGAGTTTCCACGAAGTAAATGTGTCTCAAATGCGTAAGACCATTGCTTCGCGTTTAGCAGAATCTAAGTTCACGGCTCCCCACTTTTATCTGACCGTAGAAATCAACATGGACAAAGCGGTTGTTGCCCGGGAACACATGAACGCGATTTCCGATGTAAAAATCTCAATGAATGATTTGGTAGTAAAAGCGGCTGCCGCCTCTTTGCGCAAGAACCCAAACATCAATTCCAGCTGGTTGGGTACTAAAATTAGATACAACCACCACATCCATATCGGCGTAGCCATGGCAGTGGAAGACGGCCTTTTGGTTCCGGTAGTGCGTTTTGCCGATCAAAAATCACTTTCGCAAATCTCTTCTGAAGTGAAAGAATATGGCAAAAAAGCAAAAGATAAAAAACTTCAGCCTCAAGATTGGTCGGGCAATACATTCACAATCAGCAACTTAGGAATGTTTGGTATTGAAGAATTTACGGCCATCATTAACCCACCCGATGCTTGCATTTTAGCGGTAGGCGGCGTTAAAGAAACAGTAGGGGTGATGAACGGGGAAATAAAACCTGTAAAAGTGATGAAGGTAACCTTGAGCTGTGATCATAGGGTGGTGGATGGAGCAACCGGTGCTCAGTTCCTGAAAACATTGAAAGATTATCTCGAAGAGCCCGTAAAATTGTTAGTATAAATTACAAAGGGCTGCCATGGCAGCCTTTTTTTTTACCCATGAAAATAAAATTCAACCAAATTCAAGACCTAAACGATGCCCGTTACGCATCCGCTGCGTTATCGGAATGGGTAGGTTTCACGCTCAACCAACTCCCTATCGGTAAAGTACAAGAAATAATTGGTTGGTGTGCTGGACCTAAATTAACCGTAGAACTTACCCAAGCCAATAACTTAGAAACTGCCATTAGTTGGTGTACCATTTTACCCGTAAACACACTGGAATGTGCTGCCGAAGAATTTGATTTTTGGCACACCCACATCCCAAACCCTCAGCAATATGAATGGATTGTATCATCCACAAATACCCTAGCGTTTAATCGCTTTGCTAACTACCCAAACACCAACGTTTATTTCCATTTACTAGCCCTGAACATACAAGATGTACACTCATTTCTGGAATTAATTCCAAATCAAGAAAATGCTATTGTAAATGTCAGTGATCTGTTAATCGAACCACAAAAAACTGTAGAGCTTAGCCTCTCTGGAATTAGTATTAATTGTGAACCCGAAGTTGTTTTGGGAGAAAAGAATTTTGAAAAAATTACCGAACTTTTTGAATTATTAGACATATTTTAAATTGCATACCATGAAGAAAATATTCATTTCGCTATTCGTTTTGTTGATGATAACCCTAGTTAGCA
>JACCDK012022738.1_pt1 | contig 11791 bp, 10 predicted proteins | sample 7445871 | NCBI WGS metagenome assembly JACCDK01 (sample SAMN15323436, study PRJNA562643) | freshwater metagenome | isolation source: river surface water | place: USA:Blue River Watershed | collected 2017-08-15
GACTTAACTACAATGACAAACGCGGTTCAGGATATGAACTTATTCGCCTCACCTTAGACTCCAATTATAATGTGGTGGGTTACCCCAATGGCTTCGAACTATTGCCTTTTGACCAAATTGTTATAAGAGAAAAGTCTTTATTTGAAATTGACAAGCATGTCAGTGTCAATGGCTCCGTTAAATTCCCTGGTGATTACGCTTTGCCAGCAGCACAATACCGCCTCACAGACCTCATAAACGATGCTGGCGGACTCAATGTATTGGCCGATAAAGACGCCGCGGTGCTTGTGCGCAGTTTTAACAATGTGGGCCCCATTGGCGTTGATTTAAAGAAAGCCCTGCGTAGGTCCTATTCTAAGAAGCACAACCCCTATTTATTAGCTGGCGATGTTTTGACGATTTTCCCAGATCAAAATACGTTTAGCATCCGCACCAGCGGTACTAATTACCCGGTGCTAGACAGCACGCAGCATGCTCAAGTCAACTTTTTGTATAGTGGCAAACATTCTGCCCGTTGGTATATCAGAGAATTTGCAGGTGGTTTTGCAGATAGCTCTGACCACCGCACAGTCGCCGTGGCCTATCAAAATGGGCAGGTAGACGGCACCAAGCGTGTATTTTTCCTTTTTAACGACATGCCAACCGTAAGACCTGGTGGGCAAATTGTAGTGAGTATTAAACCCGAAGAAGCACTGAAAGAAAAAAAAGAGGTAGATTTCGATGCGATTTTCTCGAGGTCTTTTCAAGCCATTTCTTCCTTACTGACCATTACCTTATTGCTTAAACAACTCTAAGATGTCTGAACAAACAGCACTTCAGCCCCAACATAACAACGACGAAATCAGCTTGAAAGAACTGATTTTAAAAGGCAAAGAATGGATGAGCTATTTGTGGGGTTATAAATGGGTAATCCTATTAGTTTCTTGTCTAGGTGGAGCCTTTGGTTTTGCCTATGCTAAATATTTCACTAAACCTGAATACACCGCTCAGGTTACTTTTGCCATGGAACAAAAGTCTGGAGGAGCAAGTGCTCTAGGTGGCTTAGCAAGCTCTTTAGGTCTTGGCGACATGGGGGGCGCAAGCAGCAGCGGTATGTTTGGCGGAGAGAATATTTTAATGCTCATGAAAAGCAACCGCATTATTCATGAAGCCCTTAAAGCACCTTTGCAAGAATTAGAAGGTGATCACTTACTTAATTTTTACGTAAAGAATCATTTTGAAAAGGCGATTAGAGAAAAGAAAATAACCCTCTACCCAAAAGTCCTTGATTCTATAAATAGTACTAGAGCCCAAGATAGCTTGTTGTTATTAATTACAAAAAACATTAGAGAAAAGCAGTTGGTTGCAGACCGTGCTGATAAAAAGAATACGATTATCAATTTAGAGGTAAAAGATAAAAATGAGCAGTGGGCTTTTCTGTTTTCAAAAATGTTAGTTAAACATGCCATAGATCTTTATATGGAAATAAAGGTGGGTAAGTTAATAGCGACAGAACAGGACTTAACTAAAAAGAGAGATTCAATTAGAGGATTACTGGACGGCTCTATCACTACCTTAGCTATAGAAACGGATTTAAATAGTCACGCACCATTAATGCGCTATAAAACAAAACAAGCAAAGAAGCAGGTGGATGTAGAAGTCCTAAAAACAATGTACGGAAATATAATCCAAAATTTAGAGATGACCAAGTTTCAGCGCAGCCAAGAGGAGCCGATAATTGAGATTATTGATGAGCCGATTTTGCCATTGTCAAAGGATAAAGTGGGTACAGTTAAAGGAATTATTCTTTCACTTTTCTTATTTGAATTTTTATTCATTACCATCTTAGTTATTCGCAGGATACTTACAAATCTAGTTTTAGTTTAGATTCATTTCTTTGCTCAATTCCTTTTTAATACACGAAATTTTATTTTAATGAGAGAAAAAAATATTGCAATAATCGGCCTTGGTTACGTGGGTTTACCTTTGGCTGTTGCATTTGCAGAAAAATACAGAGTAATTGGATTCGACATCAATCAGCAGAGAATAGACGCATTAAATTCAGGACACGATGAAACTCTAGAAGTTGAAGACGAACTGTTGTCAAGAGTTTTAGCAAGTTCAAAAGATGAAAATAATGGGTTATTCTTAACAACTGACAAAAATATTCTTGAATCTGCCAATGTTTTTGTTGTAACTGTACCAACTCCTACTGACAAATACAATAGACCTGTCCTTACCCCTATGATAAAGGCTAGTGAAACTGTAGCTGAGTTTCTGAAAAAGGGTGATATAGTAATTTATGAGTCTACTGTATATCCGGGAGTAACGGAAGATGAAATGGTTCCAGTTTTGGAAAAAATAAGCGGATTGAAATTCAATAGCGATTTTTATTGCGGTTACTCACCTGAAAGAATTAACCCAGGAGACAAAGAACATACTGTAACGAAAATTCTTAAAGTAACAAGTGGATCTACACCCGAGATTGCTAATGAAATAGATCAGTTATACAAGAGCGTAATACTTGCTGGGACACATCTCGCTCCAAGTATTAAGGTTGCAGAAGCTGCTAAGGTTATAGAGAATACTCAACGTGATATAAATATTGCATTTGTAAATGAATTGAGTAAGATTTTTAATCTTATGGGAATAGACACTAATGATGTCTTGGAAGCAGCGGGAACAAAATGGAACTTTCTAAAGTTTAAGCCTGGATTGGTTGGGGGACATTGTATTGGTGTTGATCCATTTTACTTGGCTCAGAAAGCTCAGGAAGTGGGTTATCACCCAGAAATCATTCTTGCTGGTCGCAGAATTAATGATTCAATGGGTAAACATGTTGCCACTGAGACCATCAAATTAATGATGAAGAAGAATATACACGTAATTAATTCAAATATTCTTATTCTCGGATTTACTTTTAAAGAGGATTGCCCGGACTTTAGGAATACTAAGGTTATTGATATTTACGATGAACTCTCGAAGTTTGAAATAAACATTGATATTCATGATCCTTGGGTCGATCAACAAAATGTTCAAAAAGAGTATAATGTCGAGGTTATGAATGCATTGATTCATGATAAAACCTACGATGCCGTAATTTTAGCTGTTTCCCACCAGAAATTTCTAGAACTTGATGTAAAATCACTAGCACCAAAAGGGGTAATTTTTGATGTAAAAGGTATACTTCCGACGCAGGTAATAGATTCAAGACTTTAAATATGTTTAATAAAGATCTTTATAATGAGAAATTTCATAATAGTGATATTTCTAATTCTTCTTTTTTAATTACCGGAGGAGCAGGTTTCATAGGGTCTAATTTGGTAGAGTATCTCTTAAAAAATAAAGCTGGACATGTTAGAGTATTAGATAATTTATCAAATGGATATATTGAAAATATTCAAGATTTCATGGAATTGGATAATTTTGAATTTATTCAAGGAGATATTCGAAACATTGCGGATTGTATCAATGCGGTTAAAGGAATTAACTATATATCGCATCAAGCAGCACTTGGATCAGTACCAAGAAGTATCTCTGACCCTGTTACAACTAATGATGTTAACATTTCGGGGTTCCTAAATATGTTAATGGCAGCTAAGGAATGTACGACACTAAAGAGATTTGTATATGCCGCATCTTCAAGTACATATGGTGATAGTCAAGAATTACCTAAGGTAGAAGGAAAGGAGGGGAAACCACTTTCACCTTATGCCGTGACAAAATTGGTAAATGAGTTATATGCAGATGTCTTCAGCAAGATCTATAACCTTAATACTATCGGACTAAGGTACTTTAATATTTTCGGTCCTAAACAAAACCCAAATAACCCATATGCCGCAGTCATCCCCATTTTCTGTAAGGCTTTTCTAGATGGGGAAAGCCCAATAATAAATGGTGACGGTGAAACAAGCCGGGATTTTACTTTTGTAGAAAATGCCGTTCAAGCAAATGTTAAAGCATTATTGGTAGAGAATATTAATTGCCATGAAGTTTTCAATGTTGCTTGTGGGGATCAAACCACACTCAATGAAATGGTTAGTATTTTGTCAGAAATAAGTAATAAAAACTTACCTACAAAATATCAGGCTGAAAGACCTGGCGACGTAAAACACTCAAAGGCAAACATTGATAAAATTTGCAACATTCTTGGGTATTCACCAAAAATTTATTTTTCAGAAGGATTGAAAATTGTATTTGAATGGTATGCGCATGAAATTAAAAATCACATTAAATGATTCCAGTTACCAAACCGTTTTCCCCTCCAATCCACGAATATCTTGAATTGATAAAAGGTGTTTGGGAAAGAAATTGGTTCACAAATAATGGCCCACTTGTGAATCAGTTGGAGAAGGAGCTTAGTAATTATTTGGGTGTACCTAATCTACTTTTTTTAAATAATGGGACAATTGCGCTTCAAATAGCAATAAAAGCACTTGGATTAAAAGGTGAAATTATAACGACACCTTTTAGCTATGTCGCAACTACGAGCAGTATTGTTTGGGAGGGCTGTTATCCAGTTTTTGTTGATATTGACCCACATTCTTTAAATATTGACCCTAATAAAATTGAAGAAGCAATTACCAAAGACACATGTGCAATTTTAGCAACGCATGTTTATGGTAACCCATGTGAGATTGATAAAATTCAAGAAATCGCAGAAAAACATAATATTAAGGTTATTTATGATGCCGCCCACTGCTTCGGGACTTTATATAATGGTGAATCAATATTTAACTTCGGTGATATAAGTACGACAAGTTTTCATGCGACTAAATTATTTCACACAATTGAAGGTGGTGCAGTTTTTACTAAAAATGCTGAATTATTTAAGAAAATGTCTTATCTGCGAAATTTTGGCCATGATGGACCTGAAAGTTTTGCAGAGGTAGGGATTAATGGAAAAAATTCAGAGTTTCATGCGGCTATGGGTTTGTGTAATCTCAAGTATATAGATGAAATTAAATTATCGAGAAAAAAACAAAGCGATCACTACACTGCTAAATTAATAAGCAATTCTATCCAATTAATTGAGATTAATCCTCTATCGACATTTAATTTTGCTTATTATCCCATAGTTCTTAAAAGTGAAGAGTTACTTCTAAAAGTAATACGTGAACTGGAATCTAATTTGGTAAGACCTCGAAGGTACTTCTATCCTTCGCTCAATACCGTTGATTTGTACAAAAATACTTCCAAACTTGCTGTAAGCGAGGATATTTCGAGACGCGTGGTGTGTTTACCTCTTTATTATTCATTATCTTTAGAGGAAGTTGATTTCATAGTGAGAATAATACTAAGAACTATTAATAACTGATGAAACGAATTGCAATTATGCAACCCTATATTTTTCCTTATATAGGATATTTTCAACTTATAAATGCGGTTGACGAATTTGTCATTTATGACAATATTCAATTCACAAAAAAGGGATGGATTAATAGAAATCGAATATTGGTAAATGGTACCGATGACTATATCACATTTCCTTTAAAAAAGGACTCTGATTACCTCCAAATAAAAGATCGCTTCTTGGCTGATAATTGGGCGATTGATCGAAAAAAAATACTTAACAAAATTAAAGAGTCTTATCGTAGGGCTCCATTTTTCGGTGAAGTTTATGAAATTATAGAGAAATGTATTCTGTACGAAAATTCTAATTTGTTCAATTTCATTTTACATTCATTAGAAGTTTTGAATAATTATTTGGATATAAATACTAAAATCATTGTATCTTCATCTATAGAAATTGATCATAAATTGAAAAGTATAGACAAAGTTATAGCGATATGTAAACACCAAAAGTCTGAAATATATATAAATCCAATAGGAGGAACTTGTCTTTACGATAAGCAACTTTTTCATTTACATAATTTAGAATTAATATTTCTAAAATCAAGTCCGTTTGAATACAATCAGTTTGACAATAAACATATTCCTTGGCTATCTATTATTGATGTTTTGATGTTCAATTGTAAAGCGGATATTCAACAAATATTAGGTAAATTCGAATACTTATGAGTGCTTTAGGTGGATATTTCGAATTAGAGCTAAGTCCTTCCAAAACAAGTTCTTATCACCATGGAGCTTTTGAATTCAATATTGGACGAAATGCATTTCTTTTTTTTCTTGAAAATATAACATGTACCAAAGTTTTTGTTCCTTATTACACTTGCGATGTTATAATTTCTACCTTAAAAAAGGCTCAGATTAATTATGATTTTTATAATATAGATGAAAAATTAGAACCAAATTTCGATTATTCATTACTGGGCTTTGATGAGTATTTTTTATATACAAATTATTTTGGGCTTAAAGATGATTTTATAAAAAGGTTAAGTATAAAATGTCAAAATGTAATTATTGACAATTCACAATCATTCTTTTCTAAACCGTTAAATAATCAAACCACCTTTTATACAGCTCGAAAATTCTTTGGAGTCGCTGATGGAGCATACTTGTATGCAAACATCCCTAAAGATTCATATCTGACACTAAAAAAGGGTTTATCATATAATAGGTTTGATTTTTTGTTGAAGAGAGGTGATATCGGCGCCGAGGATGCGTATTCTGATTTTCTAAATGCAGAGAGATTAATAAATGACTTACCTGTTGAACGGATGTCTAATTTGACAAAAAAAATGCTTAACTCAATTGATTATAGACGTGTAGCAGAAACTCGCATTCAAAATTTCACCTACCTATTTGAGGCGTTTCGACAGATAAATGAATTTGTAATCAATTGGAATGGTCATCAAGTTCCTATGTTTTATCCTTTATTATTATCTAAACCGGAAATAGCTGGTAAATTATTAGCTAAGAAAATATACACCCCTAGGTTTTGGAATAGCGTTCTTGATTATGTAGATGAGCAAAGCGTTGAATATATGTTATCCAAAAACATGATTTTTTTACCGATTGATCAGCGATATTCAAAATTCGACATGCAGCAAATTATAAAAACAGTAAAGTAAAATGAACATTATTGGTAATCTTGTAACTCTGCGAGCAATAGAAAAAGAGGATATGCTTGTAATGCAAATGTGGGGAAATAATCCTGATATTCAATATATGCTTGGGGGTTGGCATTTTCCAACTAATTTGAATGATCAAGATAAATGGTTCGCAAATTTGTCTTGTAATTCTCTTAATCAAAGATTCTTGGTACTAGATAAAAATGGAGAAAAAGTTGGAATGGCTAATTTGTTGAACATAAATTTTAAGGATGGTAATGCGGAGCTTGGTTTACTGTTAGACCCTAGCTTTCAAGGTAAAGGATTAGGTAAGGATGTTGTGGAAACACTTGTGCGATATTCATTTAACGAATTGAGATTGAATAGATTAGAGACATCTATTATAGCGTATAACAAACCTTCGCTTTCTCTTTTTCTTAACAAATGCAATTGGAAACAAGAGGGAGTATTAAGAAACTGGTATTTTCGAAAAGGAAAGTTTGTAGATAAAATCCTACTAAGTGTTCTATCCAATGAAGTTGAGCTTTAACTTTATAATACTTACATCCTTTATTTTAGGATTATTTCCATGCTAATTAGTATTATTACACCAGTCTATAACAGTGAGTCATTTCTTTTTGATTTGTATTCCAACTTAAAGAATATCTACACCAAATTTGACAATTTTGAATGGATAATGGTTGATGATTTGTCAGAAGACAATTCAAGAATGATTATGTCCAAAATAGTCGAATCCTCACCTCCTTTCCCAATAAAGACAATTTACTTGTCAAGAAACTATTATGGATCAATGTCAACGTACTCTGCAGCTCAAATTGCAGAGGGTGAGTACTCAATAATATTAGATGCAGATGATTTATTGATAGAAGATGCCTTGATTACTTATTCGTCTTTAATAAGAAAGTATCAATCGAAGCCCAATTTTGTTGGAGTATGTGGCAGGTGCGAGGATTTTTCTGGACATTTCTTAGGCACACCTTTCAAATTTGAAGAGATATATTCTAATGAATTATATATTCGACATGTTTTGGGAATAAAAGGGGAAATGCTTCAGTGCACAAAAACGGAACTTATCAAGAAGTATTTTCTGGGAGCTTTACCTGGATTTGCAAATGGGTGGGTCTGGAGTAGAATGTCACAAAATTATTCTTGGATTTATACAAATAAGATTGTTCGTAAATATAATACCCAAAATTATAATTCAACTTCACATTTCTATCATGTTAGATATCTAAATAATAAGGTCATAGCCGCCATAGACTATTTAAGTGTAATGCGCAAGTTCTTTTTCTCAGACCCTATCTATTGGATGAAAAAGGCACTAATGGTTGCTATCGCATCATGGCTTTGTAAAAAGGTATATATGGGAAAGAATCAACATTGGAGTATACAGTTGGTACTAATATTACTAATTCCTTTAGGAGCTTTCTTAGCTTTGGCTGCAATTATTATCTATGGTCGTAAAAAATTCATGATTCATGAATAAATTCCAAAATGTCTACAAATTAATTTCAATTTCGAAGTTTTGAAGTTTAATATATTTTCTAATTATTTTAGCCAATTTTTTGCAGCAATTGTAAGCATTTTAGCAATACCATATTATGTAAAAATATTAGGGGGTGAATCCTATGGTTTAATTGGTTTTTATGGTTTAGTTCTAATATTATTTCAATTATTAGATGTTGGTCTTTCACCTACATTATCAAGAGAAGTTGCTTTATTCAGGGGAGGAGTAAAATCAAGTGTACAGATTTGGCAATTATTCAATTGGGTGCTATTGTTTTTTGTTGTAACGTCCTTTCTAGGAATGACTTTGGTCTTTTTTTCATCAAACAAAATTGCTACTTCATGGTTAAAAGTGGAATTTCTCAGTTTAAGTGATACTGAACTTGCAGTAAAAATCATAGGTCTTATTGTCTCGATTAAATGGGCATCGGGCTTATTTAAATCTTTGCTACTTGGATTTGAAAAGATAATTTACTTAAGTATAGTTAATGTAGTAGTAACAACAATTGCATCAATTTTAGTTATCCCAATTTTGCTCGATATTAATAATTCTATAATTACATATTTTATTGTTCAGTTGATAGCATCAATAATTGAGTTTTGTTTTTTGTTAGTAAAATCACTTCGTGTGATGCCTCAGAGGATTTATGGTACCAAAGAATCAATAAAAGATCTTTCTGTAATATTGAAATTCGCTTTGGGTGTAGCGTTTACTTCAAGTATATGGATTCTGATTACTCAGGTTGATAAATTATTGTTGTCAAAGTATTTATCTTTATCAGAGTACGGGTTTTTTACTCTTGGTGTAATGGCCGCAAGCGGTGTAAATATGATTGGTGGTCCAATTAGACAATCAATATTGCCGCGAATAACTAAACTTTATTCTGAGAACAAGACAGAGATGTTCTTATCAACATACCGTAATGGTACACAATTAGTTTCCGTTCTTGCGTTTTCATTTTGCTTTACCTTGTTTTTTTTTTCGTTTGATATTCTAATGTTGTGGTTAAATGACAAGGTAATAGCCTTAAATGCAAAAATTATACTTCAACTATACTCAATCTCAAACGGATTAATTGCGGTTAGCACAATGCCATCTTTGCTCCAGTTTGCAAAGGGTAAGTTAAAACTGCACGTATTTGGTAATGCCATATTTGCCATTATGTATCTACCCACACTTTTCTTATGTATTAGTAATTATGGAGCAAAGGGTGCTGCTATGGCTTGGTTTGTATCAAATGTAATTTATTTTGCAATTTGGATTCCAATCACTAATTCTAAAATACAGCCAGGAATTAATAAATCCTGGCTGTTACAGGATGTTTTTATGACGATCTTCCCAAGTTTTATAATCAGTGTTGTATTTAAGATTTTTAGAGATCAATTTGTACTAAGTTCTTTTGAAGTCGTTTTGGTAATAGGGCTTTCAATAGCTTTAAGTTTAACAGTTTCATCTTTGAGCTCTTCTTTTTTAAGAAAGCTAATATTTGACAAATTAAGTATTTTCTCAAGTAAAAATCATCTTGATTAATTTTTACTTTCAAATTAGTTAGTTTATTGCTTTTGACAATGGTAATATTTAAAAAATTACTACCAATAGTTATCATTTTTTTTGGGACGCTACACTCTGTTTATTTTTATCAAATTAAATTAGCGCCATTTCCTATTATTGGATTCCTTCTATTGTTAACGCAAACAAATCGATTGCCTAAAGCATTATTAAATGTTACAATATCACTGTATGTTATTTTTATCATTAATGCAATTTTTGGATTGATTAATTCGGTTGAAAATTATTATTTTAATTCAATTCTAGGAGCACTCATTGGTCCTTTTTATTTCCTCTCATTTTATAATTATTTTAGGTTAAGATTACCTGAACTTCAATATGGCATTTATTGGGCTCTTTTGTTTCATATTATTTTCTTTTATATTCAATTTTGTTGCTTTCATTTGCTGGGAGTTAAAATCAATTATTTACAAATGATTACGGGTGAGGAGTCTAGAGTAGAAGGTGTAGGTGTTCTAACAGAATTAATTAGATGTAGTGGTTTGTGTAATGAACCGGCATCATATTCGATGTTTGTTAATCTTCTTTCTTTTTATTTAATCACAATCCGACGTAAAATAAACTTGACTTTGACCTTTGCATTAATTAGCTGTTTTTTGAGTTTTTCCGTAAGTGGAATGCTATTTTCTTTATTGAATGTTATTTACTATAATCTTTTTATTGTTAAAGGGTATAGTAAATTTTTGGTTTCTATTGTTGGAATAAGTTTATTTTCATTAATTTTTAGTTACTTCTATTATGACATATTAGTTTTATTTTTTGAATCTAGATTTGTCGAATCAGAAGATGCATCTTTAAATACCCGCTTCAATGATGGTTTTAAGTACTTTTTTGAACAAGATATCTTCATGCAAATAACAGGTTTAGGATTGGGTAATTATCCAAAGGGAGAGGTTTCCACAGTTGCTTCCGGTTATATGGCAATCTTTGTTCATTTGGGATATTTGTTTACCGCATTGTTCATTGTCGTAAATTTATTTTTAATCTCGATTTTGAGGTATAAATGGTTTTTGGTACTTTTCTTTTTTTTGTTTTTGTCGAGTACAATGACAATCTTAAATATTCATTATTGGATGTTCTTTGCAATCGGTGCTCTTGTTTCTAGGATTAATGAGCAACCTACAAATTCAATCATTTTACAATCAACTTAATTAATATTAAACGTGTGCGGAATAACAGGTTTTTGTGATTTTAATAAATATTCAACTAAGGATATATTAGTTGAAATGACGAACCAGATTGATTACAGAGGACCCGATAGCTCAGGGTACTTTATTGAGGAAAGGCCAGCGTATTCAATTGGGTTGGGTCATCGTCGCCTTTCAATTCTAGATCTTAGTCCTTTTGGCTCACAACCAATGAGTCTCGGGCATTTACATATAGTGTTAAATGGTGAAATTTATAATTTTAATGAAATAAAAAAGGAGCTCATACCTTATGGATATTCATTCATTTCTCAAACTGATACCGAGGTAGTACTCGCAGCATTTCATAAATGGGGAGTTAATTGTACAGCTAAATTTATCGGAATGTTTGTATTTGCGGTTTATGACTCGATCAAAGAAGAGCTGTATATTATTCGCGATAGGGCCGGGGTAAAACCTCTACATTATTCGTTTATGAATAATACATTTGTATTTGCATCGGAATTGAAGTCTTTGGTGCGTCACAACGCTTTCAAGAAAAACGTTTGTCAAGAGGCAATTTCCCACTATTTCACAACAGGTTATATCCCACAGCCCCTTACCATTTATGAGGAAAC
>JACCDK010231885.1_pt1 | contig 11786 bp, 9 predicted proteins | sample 7445871 | NCBI WGS metagenome assembly JACCDK01 (sample SAMN15323436, study PRJNA562643) | freshwater metagenome | isolation source: river surface water | place: USA:Blue River Watershed | collected 2017-08-15
ATTCCCATTTCAGGTGCTAAGAACAGCGCATTGACGCTGATCCCCTGCGCGCTACTGACGGACGAACCCCTGACTTTGCGTAATTTACCGCGCTTGGCTGACATTGACGGCTTTCAGCATTTGATGAACCAGTTCGGCATTTCGACGACGGTCGCCGGATCACGCCCCGAAGATTTCGGCCGTGTGATGACGTTGGAGGCTACGCGAATTACCAGCAACGTCGCACCTTATGATCTTGTGCGCAAAATGCGCGCTTCCATTCTAGTGCTTGGCCCGATGCTGGCGCGCGCTGGTGAGGCGACAGTTTCGCTACCGGGTGGCTGTGCAATCGGCAACCGGCCAATTGATCTTCACCTCAAAGCACTGGAAGCCTTTGGCGTCGAAATTGAAGTTGCGGCAGGCTATGTTAAAGCCATCGCAAAAAAAGGCATTCCAGGCGGAACCTACACCTTTCCTGTCGTATCCGTCGGCGCGACCGAAAACGCCCTAATGGCCGCCAGTCTCGCCAAGGGAACATGCGTGCTTCACAACGCAGCGCGCGAACCAGAAATTGTCGACCTGTGCAATTTGCTTGTCGCCATGGGTGCGCAAATTGAAGGTATCGGTACATCCGATTTGACTATTCAAGGCAGAGACCGCCTGCATGGCGCGACTTACCGCGTGATGAGCGATCGTATTGAGGCAGGTAGCTACGCCTGTGCCGCAGCTATGGCGGGCGGCGATGTCGAACTCGTTGGCGCAAAAGCTGACGAGATGGATGCGACACTAGATGCCTTGCGTCAGGCGGGCGTGAAGGTTGAAGATACGGGAACAGGTATTCGCGTATCTTCGGACGGCAAGCTAAAGCCGCTTACAATTTCAACAGCCCCCTATCCCGGTTTTGCTACGGATATGCAGGCGCAGTTCATGGCTATGCTCTGCATGGCGGATGGTGCTAGCGTGCTCACCGAGACCATATTTGAAAATCGCTACATGCATGTACCCGAACTCAATCGGATGGGTGCGCATATTGAGACCAAAGGCCGCACGGCAATTGTGCACGGCGTTAAAAAGCTTACTGGCGCACCTGTCATGGCAACCGACCTGCGCGCGTCTATGAGCCTTGTAATCGCTGGATTGGTCGCAGAAGGCGAAACGCATGTCAGTCGCCTCTATCATCTTGACCGTGGTTATGAACGGCTTGAGGAGAAACTTCAGTTAGTTGGCGCAGACGTCGAGCGCGTCGGCGCGGAGTGAGACATAACGCAGCATATTGACGCTTAATGCGAGGCAACGGTTGTCAGTAGTCACTTTCTACAGTATTAATCCCTAAGTGACACAAGAACTTTTCTCAAAAACCAGCTTCGCCAATCGTCATCCGGTGTTGGATTCGATTCGTTTTAGTCCGATTGCAACAGTGGTCAGCGATCCTACCCAGGCTGACAATCCCCTAATTGCTGTGAACGCCGCCTTCTGCACGCTTACCGGCTATGCTGAGGCAGAAGTGATTGGACGCAATTGCCGGTTTTTGCGTGGGCCAGATACGGAAAATGGCCAGACCCAGAAATTACGCACGGCGGTTTATGGGCAGCATTCTGCCTTGGCCGAACTGATTAATTATCGCAAAGATGGTTCACCCTTTCGTAACGCTGTAATGATTGCGCCATTGTTTGATGATGACGGGAAGTTAGAGCTTTTCGTTGGGTCGCAAATTGAGGTGTTGCCGGAAGAAGGAAGCATTGGCCTCGTGCGGCAACAACAAGCCGCGCAAATTGTTGATCGCCTATCGCCACGCCAGCGGGAAATATTGCAGCAAATGGCACGCGGTTTCCGCACAAAGCAGATTGCCTACCGTCTGTCACTGAGCGAAAAAACGGTTCAAATGCACCGCATGTTAATGTTTAAAAAGCTTTCAACTTCAAATGCCGCAGACGCGGTGAGAATTGCCGTCGAGGCAGGTCTTTAATCCGAGTAAAGGACGCAAACGAAAAGGCACAATTTGTTTCAACCTGTCACATCACCCATGTGACAGTTTTTATGCCCGTGACATGAGCCAAAGACGAATGGCGCTTGCCAGGCCACAGGGCGTTCGCGATTCAAGTCGCTCGACATCAATCTGTGCCACTAAAGCATTGATCGGCAAGCCATCCGCCTCCGCCACCACCCGAAGCCGGTCCCAAAATAATGGTTCAAGACTGATTGATGTCTGATGCCCAGCTACGGTCATACTGCGCTTCACAGGCGGGTGATACAATTCGTTCAAGTTCAAATGACCATCAATACATGTGCTGACCACCGTTGATCGACAAAGTCGACCCAGTGATAAATCCAGCATTATCGCTCGTCAAAAATTCGACGCCGCGCGCAATTTCTTCGGGCTGACCAAGTCGGCCAACAGGAATTTGGGCGACAATCTTCTCCATGACATTTTCAGGAATAGTCGACAACATTTCCGTGCCAATATATCCAGGCGCGATGCCATTTGCAGTCACGCCATGTCGTGCGCCCTCCGCCGCAAGGGACTTTGTAAAACCATGAATACCCGATTTGGCGGCGGCATAGTTTACCTGCCCGATTTGTCCACCTTGGCCGTTGACGGATCCGATGTTGACAATGCGCCCCCATTTACGTTCACGCATGCCCGCAAACACCGCCTTTGCCATGTTGAAGCAACCTGTGAGGTCAACGCGGATTACATCATCCCATTGCTCAAAAGTCATCTTAACCATCGTGGCATCCCGCGTAATTCCCGCATTGTTGACCATGATATCAATCTGCCCATATTCGGCTTCAATAGCGGCACAGGCATCAAGGCAACTTTTATGGTCGCCTACATCCCATTTCCGAACGGTGATGCCGGTTCGCTCTGCAAAGGCTTGGGCCGCAGCGTCGTTGCCACCGTAATTGGCGATGACCAATCGACCCTTTTCTTGCAGCTTTAAGCTAATCGCCTCGCCAATGCCTCTGGTTCCCCCGGTAACCACTGCCACTCTTGTCATGCGTCGACTTCCTCCCGCAAATGTTGACAAAGATTACAGTGCAGGTCGACAAGCGCAAGTTGCCGCAAACGTTAGTCGGAAAATTCATCGGTCGCTGTATAATATCTTAAACCCAACCAGCGAGTTCGCGACGGATGATGTGTTCTACCATATCCATGCCGACGTCGCTGGCGTTCAGACATGGCATATAGGCATAATGGGTGCCGCCTGCTTCTTCGAACTGTTCATGGCCCTGCATGGCCAATTCTTCGAGCGTTTCAAGGCAATCAACGGAAAACCCTGGCGCAAAAATTGCCACCTTTTTGGTGCCCTCGCGTGCCAACCGCATAAGCGTGTCATCGGTTGCAGGCTCCAACCATTTTGCGCGGCCAAAGCGTGACTGAAAACTGACAACCAATTCGCGCCCCATAGCCTCAGACAGTAAACGCGCCGTTTTCTGGCAATGGCAGTGATAGGGATCGCCCAATTGCAATGTGCGTTCGGGCATGCCGTGGAAGCTGATGACGATAGCTTCGGGTTCAAAATCAAGTCCGGCCAGCGAAGCCTCAATCGAGTTTTTCAGCGCAGAAATATAGGCCTTGTCATCATGATAAGCCGGCAATGTGCGTATCGCGGGATGCCAGCGCATCGCGGTCAGCGTGGCATAAGCCTCATCCAACACCGTTCCCGTCGTTGCACCCGAATATTGCGGATACATAGGTGCAATCAAAATGCGATTGCAGCCAGCTGCCTTCATGGCGGTAAGTTGATCAGCGACCGATGGGTTACCATAGCGCATGGCATAGCGGACATCGGCACTCTCGCCCATGCGCGTCTGAAGCGCGTTGGTCTGCTCAGCGGTGAAAAACGCCAGAGGCGACCCTTTGTCAGTCCAAACTTTTGCATAAGATTTCGCAGATTTCTGGGGACGGGTATTCAAAATGATACCGCGCAAAATCGGCTGCCAGATGATTGATGGAATTTCAACCACGCGGCGGTCGGATAAAAACTGCTTCAAATAGCGCTTCACAGCTGATGTCGTCGGCGCGTCCGGCGTCCCCAAATTTACAAGCAACACGCCAATTTTAGGCGTTGCTACTGGCGGGTGGTTTATCGGTAAAGTCATCATAGTCCTCGGGACAATAAAGGTAATTCACGCAGCCTGATACCAACTGCGGAGAAAATGGCATTGGCAATCGCGGGCGCAACCGCGGGCACACCCAATTCGGACACGCCGCCCGGCGCTTCATCATTGCGTGCAAGTTCTACTTTGATTTCGGGCATGTCAGCTAATTTGGGCAGATCAATATCACGCAATCGCCGTGCGGAGGGAAGCCCATTTTCAAAATTTGTAGCGGATCCCAAGGCTTGGGCCAATCCGAATATGATGCCGCCTTCAATCTGCTGACGCGCAAGATCAGGGTTAATCAAGCGACCACAGTCGGCCATGGCGTGAATGCGCTCCACGCGCACGCCACTCTCGCTTTTATGGGCGGTCACAATAATGGCAATATGACTGCCGCGCATACTGTGACAGGCGACACCACGCCCGCTGCCTGCAACGCTGCCATCCAAGCCTGCCATCTTCGCCACAGCTTTCAGGCACCGTGCCAATCTTGGCTGGCCGGATAGCATCTGTATACGAAATGACAATGGCTCAACCCCTGCCTTATGTGCCAGTTCATCGATAAATCCTTCAACAAAGAAGCAGTTATAGCTATTGGCAAGGCCGCGCCATGGCCCCGTCGGCATGGGCATGGACACAGGAAAATGGTCAATGGTGATATTTGGTATGGCGTAAGGAATTTGTGCACCTTCCAGCGCCAGCACATCATATTGACCGGATGCAGATTTGCGTGCCGCATCGGCGCTCTGCCCGTTCATCCGATTGGCCAGCTCACGCATCGTGGACGCTGCAGCAATACGAACCGTTAGGCCCGTCACAGAGCCTTCCGCATTCATGGCAGCCGAAAGCCTGCCCAAAGCGGGACTACGGACATGGTCCCGGATAAAGTCTTCTCGACGAGACCATGTCAATTGGACAGGTCTGCCTACTGCCTTAGCGATAACCGCCACTTGCGCTGCAATGCTATTGTCGAAATTGCGGTCAAAGCTGCCACCAGCCATCACGGGATAGTGCACGACATCGTCAACGTTAATCCCAATAGCTTTTGCTGCAGCCAAACGTGCGGCATGCGGCGCTTGAGTTGCGAGCCACAATTGTAAGCGTCCATGCCGAAAATCTGCGGTTGCCGAGCGTGTTTCAATCGGGGCGTGTACAGCAGCGGCTATGGTGTAATCCGCCTTAAATATCCGCGCGCGCGCATTGGTCGCCATGGCGGCATCAACATCCCCGACTTTGGTAGCGCGAAAACCGGGGCCTGTGGTAATTGCGTTAGATAAAGACTGCGCGATTTCGGTGCTGTCTGCCATCTTACCCTTTGTGCGAAACACGGGTGCCATGGTATCAAGGGCATTGTTAGCTGCCCACCAATTGCTTGCGACCGTCGCGATCCAGCTTTCGGTTTTTACCACCTGCAAGACGCCGCGTATGTTCAAGGCAGCTTTCTCATCCGCCGACAACAGGCGGGTATTGCCTGCTGGACCAGCGCGAACCGCAGCAAACAGCATGTCGGGCAAACGAATATCGGCTGCAAAGCTTACGCTGCCATCAACCTTGGCCGACAGGTCAAGCCGTGGTGCATCGCGTCCCGAAAGGCGGTTACGCGGCGACGGGTTAAGCGGAATAGGCGACGGCACATCAAGCGCTGATGCTTCCACTACTAATTCTGCAAAAGACAAGCGCCGATGGCCTGCGCTGACAAAACCACGTTCGGTGCGGCATTGCTCCCATGCGATGCCCCAGCGCGCCGCTGCTGCCTGACACAATAAGGTCCGCGCCGCAGCACCGGCTTCGCGGCACGGTCTTTCAAACTGTCGGATCGAGGACGACCCGCCCGTCACTGCAAACATGTCGCGGCGAGCGATTTCATCGATACTGTTGGCAATGGGGGCAGCATCCACGTCGAGCGCAATGTTTTCTGGTAAGAATGCAGGCGCCCACGCGCGCGCCAAAAGTGTGTTAGCAAAGATCGGGCTGGCCGAAACCGGCTGTACCGCAACAGAACGCCAGTCCGCTCCCAATTCCCCGGCTACGATCTGCGCGAGCGCAGTATATACGCCTTGGCCTGACTCGCTCTGCGGAATGGCGACGATGACTTTACCATCCTCTGCAATTTTCAGCCATGGGCCAAAAAGATGCTCGCCATCGGCGGCGCGCATATTGGGCGTATAACGGCGCGGCCATAGGCCCCATGCGACCAACAGTCCTACACCTGCGCCGCCGCCAACCAGCAGTTTCCGGCGGCTTATGCCGTCCTTTGCCGCTGGCGTTTCACTCATGCGGCGGTGTCTTTCGGGGCATCAATCCAAGCCGCCACCATCTGAGCAATTGCACCATAAGCGTCGCTAATGGGACCTTCACCCAATGCAGGGGGCGTGCCCGCATCACTTTCCATGCGAATTTTGATATCGAGTGGTATCCGCCCCAAAAACGGAATACCCAGTTCCTTTGCGGCCGCCTCTGCTCCACCGGAGCCAAAAGGATCGCTCAATTCCCCGCAATGCGGACACAGATATCCGGCCATGTTTTCAACCAAACCAATGATTGGTACTTTTGCCGTGTCAAAAAAGCTGATGGCGCGCATCGCATCAATCAAGGCAAGATCCTGCGGCGTAGATATGATGACTGCACCAATGGGTTTATGCTTCTGGATCATCGACAGCTGAATATCACCCGTGCCGGGCGGCATATCGACGACGATATCGCGAACATTGTTCCATTTTGCATCGACAAGTTGCGACAGCGCGTTACCGGCCATTGGTCCGCGCCACGCAATCGCTTGTCCCGGATTGACCAACTGCCCCATCGACAGAAACGGTACACCGCCGGCCCCTGTGACCGGTATCATCATCTTACCTTCTGCTTCGGGCTTCACGCCCTCAACGCCCATCAACCTTGGTTGCGACGGGCCATAGATATCGGCGTCCACCAAGCCAACCGAACGGCCAGCGCGCGCCATGGCAATGGCAAGGTTTGTAGACAGCGTAGATTTGCCCACGCCGCCTTTACCACTTGCCACAGCAATCAGGCGGGGTGTGATACGTTCGGCGGTCAACATGACACGCACGGATTGCGCGCCAGCCTGCGTAGCGGCAACGCGGACATCGGCTTCTATTTCAGCGCGCTGCTCGGTATTTAACCCTGACACGTCAAGCATCAGCGAGACCGCATTACCGACAACCTTCAAACCGCTCGCGCGGTTCCCAACAACAGCAAAAATGGCATCGGAAATTATAGCAAAATCGGACATGATTTGCCGAATAGATTCAGAATTGCGGGATTGACACTGTTTTTCTGAAAAACCGTTCCTATAAAGGTCCTATGAGCAAAAAATTTGATCAGCAAGGACCCGTAATTTTGGCAACAGAAGGCAAAGGACCTTGGGATTCTCCCGATTCTGGTGAAACAGGCCGCGCAAGCACCGCAACCGAACGCGGAAGTGCCGGCGCATCAAAAGCCGATCCCGTAAATCCGTGGGACCCAACACCCGAACCTAACGGAGGGGGGCGTTCACGAGGCCCATCATTAGAAGAATTACTACGCAGAAAAGGTGGTGGATTCGGCGGCCTGCCGCAACGCCCCGACGGCAAAAGTTGGTTCCCGGTGATTATTGGTGCCCTTGTGGCGCTGTGGATCATCTGGACAAGCATTCATCGCATTGGCCCCGAGCAAGAGGGCGTCGTGACACAATTGGGCAAATATTCCCGCACAGTGCAGCCTGGGATCCAATTCACTTTACCTGCGCCCCTGCAAAGCATTACGAAAATCGACACGCAGCAGATACAAACAACATCGGTAGGCTCGCCAAAGGCAAGCAGCGAGAATCTGGTTCTGACGAAAGACCAGAGTATCATTGATATGGCCTATGATGTCCGTTGGTCGATTAAAGACCCCGAATTGTATCTGTTCCAGCTCGACAGCCCACAGGAAACCGTCAAGGAAGTTGCCGAAAGTGCCATGCGTGCGGCGGTCGCTAATTTTGATCTAACGCAAGCCATTGGCCCTGGCCGTGGTGCTATTGAACTTGAAGTGCGCCGCCGGATGCAGCAGGTCCTCGACGAATATCGGGCGGGTGTGCTGATCCAAAGCATCTCGATCCGCCAATCAGACCCGCCAGCCGAGGTCACCGACGCCTTTCGTGAAGTGAACGCAGCACAGCAAAGACGTGAAAGCTATTTGAACGATGCCCGCGCTTATGCCAGCCGCGTGACCGAACTTGCGTTGGGTGAAACCGCCGAGTTTGACAAAATCTATGTACAATATCGTGCGGCGCCTGAGGTGACAAAACGCCGGTTATACTATGAAACCATGGAGCAAGTATTGGGTAAGGTTGACAAGACCATTGTCGAAACCGGCGGTGTAACGCCTTATCTTCCCATTCCTGAATTCCAAAAAAGAACGGCTCCAAAGGCCGAACCCGTGACCGTTACAGGGACCAAGAAATGACCAGTAGCCTTCTTCGCAATCCGATTTATCTCGCGATCGGCGCGATCGGCGCGTTTATCTTGATGAGCATGTCGGTGAATGTCGTACCCGAAACGCAACAAGCCATTATCAGCAGCTATGGTAAGGTCGACCGGATCGTAAACCCATATAAGCCAGGCGAAAAATTCGGCGAAACACGTGCTGGACTTACCTTCCGTATACCTTTTGTTGAACAAATTCAGATGATCGATAAGCGCGTCTTGAGCGTCCAGATGGAACAGCAGGAAGTGCTTTCCACCGACCAATTACGGTTGCAGGTTGATGCTTTTGCGCGGTTTCGTATTACCCAACCAGCCGTGATGTATCGCACAATCCGGACCGAAGATCGCCTGCGTGACCAATTGCGAACGATTTTGGGTTCATCGCTGCGCAACGAACTTGGCAAGCGGACTTTTGCGGCATTGTTGAGCGCCGAACGCGGGGAAGTCATGGAGAATATCCAAACCGCATTAAACCGCGAAGCGCGCAAATATGGCGCCGAAGTCATTGACGTGCGCATCAAGCGTGCCGATTTGCCCGCCGCTACTTTACAGTCGGCTTATAACCGCATGCGCAGCGCTCGAAATCAGGAAGCCATCGCCATTGATGCCGAGGGTCAGAAGGAAGCGCAAATCATCCGCGCTGACGCTGAGGCCGAAGCCGCCCGTATTTATGCGATAAGCTATGGCAAAGATCCGGCTTTCTACGATTTCTACCGCGCGATGCAAAGCTATCGTCAAACATTCCAAAACGGTGAAGGCGCAAGCAATATCATATTGTCGCCTCAAAATGCCTATCTGGAAAAATTCCGCAGAGGAAAATAATCGCTAGACTTAAATAATGTTGGTAAATTTGAAGGCATTCATTCAATCGACGTTCAGCTTTATGGCGTCAAAGATGAACAGATTTTCAGAGCCATTTACCCAATTTAATATATGAGAGGAATGAAATCCGTGCGTTACGCTTATGCAGTTACCACCGCTCTATTGATGGCTGGCGGCACAGTTGCTTTAGTCAACGGCAACCCTGTCACGGCGCAAACCGGACTATCGGTTTCGGACCAAATCAACCTCGCTCCCAGCGGCGCACCGTCGAGTTTTGCGGATCTGGCCGCGCAATTACAGCCAGCAGTGGTCAATATTGCCACACGTCAAAAGGTTCAGGTAGCTACAAGCTTCAACCCGATGACGGGTGAACGCCGCCCAGTGACGCAGGAACAAGCTAGTGGTGGTTCAGGCTTTCTGATCTCAGCCGACGGTTACATCGTCACCAACAACCATGTTGTCGCCGGTGGACCGGCTGGCGACGCTGTAGACCGCGTGACGGTAACGCTTTTCGACGGCAAGGAATATCAGGCTGAAATCGTTGGCCGCGATCCATCATCGGATATTGCCTTACTCAAGATCCGCGCATCCGGTCTCCCCTTTGTAAAAATGGTTGAATCGCAAAAAAGCCGTGTGGGTGATTGGGTAATCGCCATTGGTAACCCGCTTGGCCTTGGCAACACAGTAACCGCTGGGATCATTTCCGCGCTTCAGCGTAATATCGGCGCCGGCGGCGCTTATGACCGCTTCATTCAAACCGATACCGCCATTAACCCTGGCAATTCGGGAGGCCCATTGTTCAACCTAAAAGGCGAAGTGGTCGGTATCAACAACCGCCTGATTTCGCCAGTGGGCGCAAATATTGGCGTTGGATTTGCAATCCCGGCTGAAGAAGCCATTCCGGTTGTTGAGTCTCTGAAAAAGGGCGTGCGACCTGAACGTGGTTATTTAGGTATCAGCATCCAGCCAGTCAGCGAAGACCTGGCCGACGCGCTTGGTCTTGAAAAAAATCGTGGTGAATTTGTCGCCCGAATTGTTGCAGGCGAGGCAGCTGACAAGGCTGGCCTGAAAGAGGGTGACATTGTGCTTCGCGTCAATAACCGCGAAGTGACGCCTGACGAGACCTTGTCCTACATCGTGGCAAACATCAAACCCGGTACGCGCATCCCGCTCGACATTTTGCGCGAAGGTAAGCCAATGAAGTTGACCGCTACGGTTGGCGCGCGCCCCCCAGAAGAGAAGCTCGCCCAGCGCAATTTCAATCCGGAAGAAAATAAGGACTTCGACAAGCAAAGCGATACGCCTGATTCCAAGGTGATCCGTGATGCGCTTGGCCTCAGCGTTATTCCATTGGATGCCGAAATCGCACGAGCGCTTGGTATGACCGCCGATATAAAAGGCGTTGTCATTGATGTTCCAGGCGCTGGCACAGCTGCGCAGGTCGGCTTGCGGCGCGGTGATGTCATAGTGTCAGCCAATTACAGGAATTTAAGTACAGCATCCGCTCTTGCTGCTGCCATTAAGGATGCACAAGCGGCGGGTCGCGGCGCGATCCTGCTTGGCGTCAAACGGCGGGGTGCAGCGACACAATATGTGACGGTACGTTTGGAAGATTAAAGACGGTTGTCGGTCGCGTCCGGCTGGTGCTAGTTAAGTTATGGACTTAATCAGCACCGACTGGCGCGCCGACGCCGAACATTACTTCCGCGCGGCTTTCTCTACAGCGTGCATGACGCGCAAAACATTGCCTTGCGCGATTTTGGCGAGGTCCGCCTTCGAATAGCCACGGCGGACGAGTTCGGCGAATAAGGCCGGATAGGTGGAGACATTTTCCAAACCGACGGGCAATTCGTCCACGCCTCCAAAATCTCCGCCAATGCCGATATGGTCAATGCCTGCAACCTTCCGGATATGGTCGATATGGTCGGCCACCTGCGCAAGTGTTGCCTTTGGTTGTGGGTTGGCAACAATCCACGCGTCAACAGTGGCTTTTTCGCCTGCAGGATTGCCGGAAAATTCAGTCTTCGCGCGCCCGGCGACGGCGGAGCGTTGATATTCCCATTGCCGCCGTTCCGCCGAGGTGAAACCAGGCACGAAAGTTACCATCACGACACCACCATTTTGCGGCAGGCGCTGCAGCACTGAATCGGGCACGTTGCGTGGATGGGGCGTGATCGCGCGGGTGTTGCTGTGGGTGAACAAGACAGGCGCTGTACTTTTATCCAGAACATCGTGCATGGTTGCCTCTGATACGTGGCTGATATCGGCTATCATTCCCAATTGGTTCATTTCGGCGAGTACTTCAAAGCCAAATGCCGACAGTCCGTCATGTTTTGGCGCGTCGGTTGCGCTGTCCGCCCAATCGGTGGTCAGGCTGTGCGTCAGGGTCATGTACCGCGCGCCAAGCGCATAAGTCTG
>JACCDK010802886.1_pt1 | contig 11782 bp, 10 predicted proteins | sample 7445871 | NCBI WGS metagenome assembly JACCDK01 (sample SAMN15323436, study PRJNA562643) | freshwater metagenome | isolation source: river surface water | place: USA:Blue River Watershed | collected 2017-08-15
CAATCAATCATGGGTTGGAAAGAATATGAATTAGAATTACTTCGCGACAACCTCGGAAACGTCATCATCATCTGTTCGATCGAAAACTTCGATCCAATGGGTATCCATACAGGCGACTCCATTACGGTGGCTCCTGCCATGACTTTACCTGATACTATTTATCAGAAAATGCGAGACATGGCCATCAACATGATGAATGCCATCGGTAAATTCGCAGGAGGTTGTAATGTTCAATTTGCATTAAATCCTGAAAACGACGATATCATCGCGATTGAAATCAATCCACGTGTGAGCCGTTCCTCTGCCCTAGCTTCTAAAGCAACGGGGTATCCTATTGCTAAAATTGCTGCCAAAATGGCCATTGGTTACAATTTAGATGAGCTGACCAACGCCATCACTGGTACCACTTCTGCCTACTTCGAGCCCGCTCTCGACTACGTAATCGTAAAAGTTCCACGCTGGAATTTCGACAAATTCAAAGGTGCCGATCGCTCTTTGGGACTTCAAATGAAATCAGTAGGCGAAACCATGGGAATTGGTAGAACCTTCCAAGAAGCACTTCAAAAAGCATGTCAAGGATTAGAAATTAAACGAAACGGATTAGGTGCCGACGGTAAGGAGCTAAGAGATCAAGACGCTATTTTACACTCCCTTGCTCACCCAAGCTGGAACCGCTTGTTCCACATATACGATGCCTTCAAAATGGGTATCTCCTTCAAAACCATTCAAGAACTCACCAAAATCGACAAATGGTTCTTGAACCAAATCGAAGACCTCGTTCGCCTAGAAAAAGAACTTGAAAAATATACCCTCGCTAATGTTCCAAAAGAAATACTTGAGGAAGCTAAACACAAAGGCTTTGCCGACCGACAAATTGCGCATGCCCTTCGTTGTTTAGAATCAGAGGTATTTGAAAAAAGAAATAGTTTAGGAATCAAAAGATTGTACAAGTGCGTTGACACTTGTGCTGCTGAATTCGAAGCCAAAACCCCTTATTACTATTCTACCTTTGCACAAAGCGATGCCATTCACGACAACGAATCCATCACTTCAAACAAAAAGAAAGTAGTGGTACTAGGTTCTGGCCCTAATCGAATCGGACAAGGAATCGAATTTGATTACTCTTGCGTGCATGGCGTGTTGGCCGCTAAAGAAGCGGGCTACGAAACCATCATGATTAATTCCAATCCGGAAACCGTTTCAACCGATTTTGATATCGCCGATAAGCTCTATTTTGAGCCTGTATTCTGGGAGCATGTGTACGAAATCATTCAACATGAAAAACCAGAGGGTGTGATAGTTCAGCTTGGCGGTCAAACCGCCCTAAAATTGGCTGAAAAACTTTCTAAATATGGCATTAAAATCATCGGTACTTCTTTCGAAGCACTCGATTTGGCCGAAGACCGTGGTGCATTTTCTTCGTTATTGAAAGACCTGAAAATCCCATATCCAAAATTTGGCGTTTGCGAAGATGCCGACAATGCAGTAGCATTGGGAAGAGAATTGGGCTACCCGCTTTTAGTCCGACCAAGTTACGTGTTGGGTGGGCAATCCATGAAAATCGTAATAAATGAAAAAGAATTGGAACAACACGTAGTAGATATCTTGCGTGATATTCCGGGCAATAAAATCTTGCTCGACCACTTCTTGGAAAATGCCATTGAAGCAGAAGCCGATGCCATCTGTGACGGCGAAAACGTGTATATCATTGGTATCATGGAACACATCGAGCCCGCTGGTATTCACTCCGGCGACTCGCATTCGGTTCTGCCTCCTTTCGATTTATCTGAAAATGTAATCAAACAAATTGAAGAGCATACCAAAAAAATTGCCGTTGCGCTAAAAACAGTTGGCTTATTAAATATTCAATTTGCCGTAAAAGACGAAGTGGTGTACATCATTGAAGCCAACCCAAGAGCCTCCAGAACGGTTCCATTTATTTGTAAAGCTTACCAAGAGCCTTATGTAAATTACGCAACAAAGGTTATGTTGGGAGAGAAAAAAGTAACCGATTTCAATTTCAATCCAACCAAAAAAGGATACGCCATTAAAATCCCGGTATTCTCATTCAATAAATTCCCGAACGTAAATATGGAACTTGGCCCAGAGATGAAATCGACCGGAGAAGCCATCTATTTTATTGAAGATTTAAAAGATGATTTCTTCAGAAAGGTGTATGGGGAACGAAATTTGTATTTAAGTCGTTAATATAGGAAACTAAAAAGATGTTTTTAAAGTTATTAGGTTTTATCTTCTTATTCATTTATGTGATTTTACCCTTGTTAAGACTTATTTTTAAAGGGTTTATTATTACACAAGTACACAGGCATAACGCTGAGAATGAGTACAGAAGCAAAGCCAAGGCACAAAAAAGAGAAGGGAGCATTGATGTAGATTATGTGCCGCCACAAAATACCTCCAATGGAAAAAAGTCTTCATCAAAAGATGAAGACTACATTCCTTTCGAGGAAATTAAAGATTAAGAACTTTTTTCTTACGTTTTTTTTAATAAATTTTGCAAAAAATATGAAACGCATTTTTACATTTTACGTTTTGCTCATTGGCTTATTAATCAGCCAAGATGCATTCCGTTTGCTTGTAAAAAATAGCATCGTTTCAAACGATAAATCAAAATATACAAATACGCTGGCTCAAGTAGGCAATGCCGAAGAATCCGAAGACAGCGTTGAAGATTCATCCAAATTACAAGAAGACGCAATTGCTTCAAATTTCCACACGTTTATTTCACCTGTTTTCGTAGAGAAATCTTCTCTAAATCAATGGAAATTACAAATAGCAATACATAAAATCTTTTTGGAGAAAGTTACCCCCCCTCCACAAGTTTAGTCCAAACTCAAACTAAACTAAAACAAAACCCTAGAAAAATTTACTGAACGCTACCTAGCGGTAGCATAATAATTTTAGACATGGAAAAAGTGCTAATCTTAGGCTTTTTGCTTGTGTTTACACATACATTTAGCCAGAGCCTTCACCCAAATTATAAGGCTCAATTGAACAATAAATTAGAACATACTTTCAACTTATCGAAAGATGTTAAAGAAAATAAACCAACCGAAAAAGAAAAGCTTACAACGCCTAAATACAGAAAAACTGCGGCAAATATAGCTTTTGACGACAACGGAAATACTGATAAATATAACAACTATAAGCAACATGCACCTGCCAGAAAAAAAGAGAAGTAAGTATATTCACATCATTCTAAGTAGTATTATAGTTTGGGGTTCAGTTTCTTGCGATTCCTTCAAAAAGGAGGAATCGCAAACTGAAATTCCAACTTTAGAAATAACAAGCCCAATCCAACTCGATACGGCAATCAACAATGAATATGTAGCCGATATCAACGCCTTTCAAAACGTTGAAATCAGAGCGCGTGTGAAAGGGTATTTGGAAAAAGTGAATGTAGATGAGGGTAAAGAAGTGAGAAAAGGCCAAGTCCTGTTCACCATCAATAACGCAGAATACAAAACAGAATTGCTGAAATCGAAAGCCATTTTGGAACAAAATGATGCAGAATACCGTGCTGCTGAAATTGAACTGCAAAACACCCGACTTCTTGTAGAAAAGAAGGTCATATCTCCCAACCAACTTACCATTGCGAAAGCAAAACTCGATGCCCTTCGTGCAAAAAGAGAAGAAGCCCGAGCACATGTGAAATCGGATGAACTAAAAGTAGACTTTTCTACCATTAAAGCACCATTTGACGGGGTCATTGACCGTATACCTTTCAAAGCAGGTAGTTTAATAGACGAGGGCTCTTTGCTTACTACCCTCTCCGATACCAAAGATGTATTCGCCTATTTTAATGTTAACGAAAACGAATACTTAAGCTTTGCTAAAAACAAAAAAAACAATCAGGCAGCCGTTCCTGTTTCCCTTAAATTATCAAATGGTGACATGTATCGCTACCCTGGGAAAATAGAAACGATTGAAGCTGAAATCGATAAATCTACGGGTAATATCGCCTTTCGTGCAAGATTCAACAATCCCGAAAAATTATTAAAACATGGTTCATCTGGTAAGGTTATCATGAAAAAAGAGGTGAAAAACCATTGGCTGATACCACAAAAATCTGTATTCGAAATCCAGGAACGTAGTTATGTATTTGTAGTTAAAGACGACGGCACCGTTTCAATGAAAAAATTAATACCCGCCTATCGAATTGAACATTTTTACCTTGTAAAAGAAGGATTTGACACCTCCGATAAAATACTCATCGAAGGAATCCAAAGCGTAAAACAAGGACAAAAAGTTAAAGGGAAAATGACCCCAATTCGCCAAGTAGTTAATGACTTAAAATAATGGTACAAAAACTCATTCAAAGACCTGTACTTTCTATTGTGATTTCGATTTTTATCGTAATTGTGGGATTAATTTCCCTCAATAACTTACCGATTTCACAATACCCCGACATCGTACCTCCTGCAGTAACCGTTACTACCAAATACACAGGTGCAAATGCCGAAGTTTGTGCCAAAGCTGTTGTTACCCCACTCGAAAGAGCAATCAATGGGGTTTCGGGCATGACCTACATGACCTCCGTTTCCGGAAACGACGGCACCAGTATCATTCAAGTATATTTCAAAGTAGGTACCGACCCCGACATTGCCGCAGTAAACGTACAAAACAGGGTGCAATCGGTTATCGATGAAATGCCCGAAGAGGTAATCAAGGCTGGTATCATCACCGAAAAAGAAATCAATAGTATGCTATTGTATGTGAACTTGTTAAGTTCCGACAAAGATCTTGATGAAAAATTCATCTTCAACTTTGCTGATATCAATGTTTTACCAGAATTGAAACGTATCAATGGAGTTGGTTTTGCCGACATCATGGGTCAGCGTGAATATGCCATGCGTGTATGGCTTCAACCCGAAAAATTATTCGCCTACAAAGTATCACCCGAAGAGGTGATCAATGCCCTTCGCAAACAAAACGTAGAAGCTGCACCTGGTAAAATCGGTGAAAGTTCGGGTAAAAAACCGCAATCCATGCAGTATGTTTTGAAGTACACCGGTAAGTTTACAAAAGAAATTGATTACGAAAATTTAGTAATCAAATCGACCGAAAATGGTCAAATTTTACGTTTAAAAGACCTAGCCACCGTTGAATTTGGTTCATTGGATTATGATGTTTTGTCCAAGGAAAACGGCCGCCCTTCAGCGGCCATCCTCTTGAAACAACGTCCTGGTTCTAACGCTGCCGAGGTAATTGCCAATGTAAAATCTTTGTTGCAACGATTAGAAAAAACAAGCTTCCCTCCGGGAATGACCTACACCATCAGTTACGACGTTTCGCGTTTCTTGGATGCCTCCATTCATGAAGTAATCAAAACGCTCATTGAGGCCTTTATTTTGGTTGCCTTAGTTGTATTTATATTCTTACAAAATTGGCGAGCCACTTTGGTACCTATTTTAGCAGTACCCGTTTCACTTGTAGGAACCTTTACCTTTATTTTAGCTTTCGGATTTTCCATCAATCTACTCACCTTGTTCTCATTGGTTTTGGCCATTGGAATTGTAGTAGACGACGCCATTGTGGTAGTAGAGGCCGTTTTTGCTAAAATGGAAGAACACGATATGCCAGTTATGCAGGCCACACAAGAGGCCATGAAAGAAATTTCAGGGGCTATTGTGGGTATTACCCTCATCATGGGAGCCGTATTTATTCCAGTAGCCTTTTTAGATGGACCAGTGGGTGTATTTTACCGTCAATTCTCGGTAACCATGGCTATTGCCATTGCACTATCCGGAATCATTGCGCTAACTTTAACTCCAGCGCTTTGCGTATTGCTCTTGAAAAAACCAGAGCACCTTAAACCAAGTAACTTCATCAACAAATTTTTTATATCGTTTAATAACAAGTTTGAAAAATTCTCAAACAGTTATTTGTCCTCCGTACAATACATTCTCGGTAAAAAGAGAATCCCATGGGTAAGTATTTTGCTATTTACCATCGGGGCGGGTTTGCTCACTAAAGTCATTCCAACTGGTTTTATCCCTTCGGAAGACCAAGGAACCTTGTATGTGAACGTAACCACTCCGCCTGGGGCTACACTTGAAAGAACCGAAAATGTATTATCTGGGATTTATCAGCGGATTAACAAAAATGCTGCCGTTGAATCATTTTCCAGTTTGTCGGGGTTCAGCTTATTAACAGATGGCGGGGGGGCTTCTTTCGGAATGGGTATTGTAACCTTAAAACCATGGAATGAAAGAGGCCAGACCGTCGATCAAATTGCTGAAAGCATGTATAAACAAACCAAAGATCTGCAAGAGGCCAATATTCAGTTTTTCCCTCCTCCGGCAGTTCCTGGCTTTGGTAATGCCTCTGGTTTCGAATTTAGAATACAAGACCGTACTGGAACAGGCGATTTGAAAAAGCTTTCTACCGTTACCAATGAATTCGCAGCACAACTAAACAAACTACCCGAAATTCAGAATACTTTTTCTAGTTTCGACCCGAACTTCCCACAATACATCATTCGTGCCGACCAAGATGCTGCCGCCCAAAAGGGAGTAGATATCCAATCGGCCATGGACAACCTACAAACATTATTGGGTAGCTTTTATGCCACCAATTTTATTCGTTATGGTCAAATGTATAAGGTAATGGTGCAGTCGCATCCGAGTTATCGTGTACACCCAGAAGATGTTTTGAAGTTTTATACAAAGAATAATCAAGGAGACATGGTACCCTATTCATCTTTCATCAAGATTGAAAAGGTATTTGGTCCAGAACAAGTAACTCGTTTCAACATGTTTACGGCTGCTATGGTGAATGGCGAACCTGCACCCGGATTCAGTTCTGGAACCGCCTTGAAAGCCATTAAGGAAACTGCCAGCAAATACTTGCCGAAAGGTTATACCATCGAGTGGTCGGGTATGACCCGCGAGGAGGAACTTGCCGGAAACCAGGCCATTTATATTTTAGGAATCTGTTTACTATTCGTTTACTTGTTGCTCTCTGCGCAATACGAATCGTTCTTACTTCCTTTCCCAATTTTACTTTTCTTACCCATTGGTGCCTTCGGGACCTTCCTGTTTTTATACCTATTTGGCTTGCAAAACAACATATACGCGCAAGTGGCTATGGTAATGCTCGTGGGTTTGCTCGGTAAAAATGCAATTCTAATTGTAGAGTTTGCCTTACAAAAACAAAAGGCGGGCGTTGCCGCTTTAGAGGCCGCTAAGCAAGGTGCACTAAGCCGTTTACGACCAATCCTAATGACCTCCTTCGCCTTCATTGCGGGCCTTATCCCGCTCATGATGGCTAGTGGAGCTGGTGCTATTGGAAATAGAACCATTGGAACGGCCTCGGCAGGTGGTATGTTGATTGGTACCATTGGCGGTTTATTGCTAATCCCTAGCCTCTATGTGTTTTTCTCTACCCTGAAATCCAAAAAATAAGATGAAATTCAAATTCGCCTATTTATATATATTGTTGTTTAGCTTGTTCTTGTTCTCTTGCAAGACCAATAAGCTCAATTCTGACCTTCAAAATACCATTAGTCAATTAAAAGATTCAAGCATTGCCATTAATCCCATCAAAAAAATATGGGAAAATGACCCGAATTTGATTGCATTGATTGATACAGTTTTAAGGCGAAATGCCAGTTATCAAATTGAGTACCAACAAATCCAAATTGCTAAACAGCAATTTGGTATGGCGGCAAGTTACTTAAAACCATTTAGCTCCTTGGTCCTAAACCCAAGTCAAAGAAAATTTGGTAAGTACACCATGGATGGCATTGGAAACTACGACACCAAGTTTTCGCCAAATATTACCCCAGAAATGCGGATACCAGAATATTTACCCGATTTTCAAATAGGTCTGCAAACCAATTGGGAAATTGATGTTTGGGGCAAATTGCAAGACCGTAAAAAAGCCCAAGCGCTTCGATATTTGAGTAGTCAGGAAGGATATAAATGGTTAAAAACACAATTAATTGCTAAAACTGCCATTGCTTATGGCGAGTTGGTGGCATTGGATAGAGAGCTTACCATCTTGTATTCCAATATTGAAATCCAACGAAAAGCCGTTGAATTAGTGAAAATCCAGAAAGAAGCTGGAGTAGTAAACGAAATGGCCGTGCTTCAATTAGAGGCTCAGCTAGAAAATTCACGCTCACAAGTAAGCTCCTTGAAATCGGAGATCGTACAAATCGAGAACGAAATCCGACAATTGGTAAACGACAAATCGTTTAAAATTACACGAACGCTCATTCCAATCGATACTGATTTTTCTAAATCCTACCGCGAAATTCCATTGGATTATTTATCGCAAAGACCCGACGTGCGCCAAGCACAACTTCAATTAGAAGCCCAAGTGTACGACAACGCTGCCGCTAAATTAGCCCTAAAACCAAGTTTGGTATTGGCAAATTTCACGGGCGTACAAGGCTTCAGACCCGAATACCTATTCCAATTACCAGCTTCCTTAAGTTATTCAATCCTTGGCAATTTAAGTGCACCCTTGTTCAATAGAAACCTAATTAAAGCAGAAATCAACATTTCAGAAAGTAGGTTGAAAAGTCTTGAACAATCCTATCTTCTTACCCTAAATACAGCCATTTTAGAGTGGGATTCCAATATCAAGGGATTAGAATTTATGAACGAGCAAATTCAGCACAAAGCCAAAGAAGTAGCCTTGAACATTCAGTCGATTCAAACCGTGGGCGAATTGTTCCAAACCAATAAATCAAACTACCTAGAGGTCCTTACCGCTCAGCAAAATGCGCTAAAATCGGAACTCGATTTACTAGAAATTTACAAGAAACGCTGGATATATAGCGTGCAATTGTATAAAATATTGGGGGGCAATTAATCAATAAACTGATAAAAAATCCGTTTATCAAGAACCTGTTAGGATATGAAATAAAGTCCTATTTTCTTTGATATGTAATTCGCGATTACATATTGTTTCACTTAATTACCTAACCAAAATGAAAAAGAAAGCGTTAAATTTCTCGGAATTTGGGGCAATGGCATTGTCTCCATTTGAATTGATCCACATTGAAGGCGGTGGATTCTGGGGTACCCTTGGAAAAATCCTGGGAGCTGTTGCTGCAGTAGCGGCTATCCTTTATGCGCCACCAGCCTTATTAGTCCTCCTATATTCCTAACCCATTAATTTTCAAAATCATGAAAAATAATCAATTATTAGTTGGTGGAAGTGTGGAATTACTTTCCCAATCAGAAATGTTGCAAACATCCGGAGGTGGATGGTTCAAAGACCTCGTAAACGGATTTAAAGAAGGCTGGAATTATGTAATTTCTCTTTTCGAGAAGAAAAAATAATCATTCCAATTTCTTTCCCAAATGGTGGGCCATGGGCCCACCATTTTAAATCAACTAACCATGAAAAAACGAAATTTAAATCAAGCATTGTTGCTCATTCTTTTCTGTTTTCCCCTTGCTATTTTCGGACAAAAGATTTCGGGTAAAGTTATGGAAAAGGAAAGCCAACTTGCTATTGCTAACGCATCAGTACAGCTCGGAAAACGAGGAATCATTACAGATAACAAAGGAAACTTTACCTTAACCATCAAAGAGCAAGAATGGGAACAAAACTTCTTATTACGGATCACTTCCGTAGGATATAAAAGCTTTAGTATTCCAGTAAGAGCCTTCAAAAACGGACAAAATATCCTCTTAGAAACACAAAACAACGAGCTTCAAGAAGTAATCGTATCATCCAGTGCAAAAGAAATTGTAAAAAAAGCCTTAGATGCCATCCCGAAAAATTACTATCAAAAACCATTTGTGATTACCGGTAAATTCCTCGAAACCAATAAAAGAAGTAAGACAGATACAGTTTTTGTAATTGATTATGATGCTAAGACCCAAATGTCGTACGATATAAATAGCTCTCAAAACACCAAAGTAGAATTATTAAACTATAAAAAAAGAAAGTATTTAGGTGATACTGCTAATTACATTAAATGGTACAATGATGGAAAAGTATTGGAATACTTTGATTATGTATTTTCTAAGGATTATTTCTTTAAACAATCTGCACTTGAGAAATACAAATTTACCCTTCAAGACATCATTCAATATAATAATCGACCCACCTATCTTATCAAATTTGAACTAAAAAGAAATCCTAAAAAGCTAGATGGATATGTGTACATTGATGAGGAAACCCATGCATTTGCCAGATTTGAATACCAGGATGGCGCCATCTCAGAAACTAATGAAGGTAAATTCAGGCTTGACGAGAAAAGACAATACCATGGCAAAATAACCTATAAACGAATAGGAGAAAAATGGTTTTTAAGCAGCATAGATGAATCATTGAGTGCCATGATAAGAAATATTTCAGCTTATGTAAGTATCGATTTTAAAACAAGCCAAATTGATACCCTTCAAACAACATTGGCACTTACCTATAAAAATAGCCTAACCAAAAATATAATGATGGAAGAGCTAGAGCGAGATTTTAGCCCACCAAAAATTACCCAAAAAAATGAAAATATAGAGAATTTAAAACTCTTTAGAATTGGCAAAAAAATCAAATTCTCAGTAAAAAACAACCTTAGTGTAGGCACACTTGCACTTACTCCACAATTTACGAATCCAACTAGCGATTGGCAAAGCATTTATGGCATTTCACCCGGAAAAAGTGAAGCAAATGGTTCAATCAATATACAGTTTGGACTGATGCTTGTCTTTGAGAAATTCAATCTCAATAACTTGTACGCTCGTAATATTAATTTTAATGGATACGTAGTAACAACCAGAGGCTTTGAATTATCCAAATTCTTTCATTTCAAAAATCAAGATAGACCCAAATACATTCGACCAACCATTGGTTCCAACATCTATTTCTATTCAGAAAATTTAGGCGCCTATCAGCCAACTTCCAATTTGGTATCGCAACAAAACCTAAAAAATGAGCCGTATTTATTTATTCAACAAGCTGAAATATTTCGTAAATACATTGGCCTAAATTATGGCCTTCACCTTACAAGAACACGGGTTTTAGAAATTGGTATCAATTATCATTTTAGCAGTAAATGGAACCCCGAATTAGTGTTTAGGAAAGGCTCAAATACCTGGCTTCAAGACCTATTTTGGAAAAATTCAACCTCCATAACCTTACCATTTCAGGTAATCAGTAAAGTACCCAATGAACTTAGTTTTCACCTAAATTATCACTTTTTATAACATGGAACCTTCAAAAAATCAACTAACCGCCTACATTCAAGAACTATCGAATAAAGTAATTGAAAGTTACAATGACGAAGAATTTCAGATAGAAATAGATTTCAGTGGTGCCATCCAAATGAAAGGTATTCGATTCCATCAGTCATTTAGTACCGAACAACTAGAAACCATCCTACCCATTGTATATGAGCGTGGTGCGATACAAGCCGGCAAAAGACTTGGGCTCTTGTTGCAAAACTACCAACCGACATAAAAAAAGGGCAGAAAAATTTCTGCCCTTCTCTATTCTATTTAAGCTCTATTATTTTCCAGCTGTAGGAGGAGCTAACAAGTTGAAGAATTGATCCAACTTAGGAGTTACGATAATCTCCGTTCTACGGTTGTTCTTACGTCCCGCACGGCTCTTATTGTTATCCTGTGGCTCAAACTCACCTCTACCACCTGCAGTCATACGCTCTGGATCAACGTTGAAACGGGTCTGTAACAAACGAACAACAGATGTCGCACGCTTAGCACTTAAATCCCAGTTGTCTTTGATACAGTCAGTTGAAATAGGTACACTATCAGTATGACCTTCTACTAAAATATCTAAG